>Ga0265797_10001437_pt1 | contig 41794 bp, 23 predicted proteins | sample P2T30metagenome_FD_192433 | JGI IMG/M metagenome (GOLD analysis project Ga0265797, IMG submission 192433) | Plant litter microbial communities from East Loma Ridge, Irvine, California - P2 T30 | ecosystem: Environmental > Terrestrial > Plant litter > Unclassified | place: USA: California...
GGCCGATTCCAAACGCTCCATCGTTATTCCTTTAACTCCCTCTCCTATGAGCTTAATGAACGCCCAGACTTTCCAAGTCAGCATCTTCGGCACCAAAGCCACTGGCATCGACATGGGCGAGCTGGTCTCCCAGTACTTCAGTTCCCACCTTGGCTTCCATGTACGCCTGCTGTACATCGGCGGCAGCGGGCAACGCGAAATCCCAGGATCTGTCTACATGCCAAAGCACTACAGCGCCCTCTCCGTCTCCGTCAACGACAAATTCCAACCGCAGCGTCTTCGCTTCGCCGATGCAGCGCCTTTGCTACTAACAACCACGGCTTCCGAAGAAGACGCCCGTCGCCGCTTACCGCTCGCAGCTCGTGCTGAAGACGTAATTATCCGGTTTCGTCCGAACGTGCACGTCGACACCGGCGACGAGCAAGAACCCTATGGCGAAGACGGCTGGAGCATGCTCGCCATCCGCTCGCAGACTGATCGCGAGCAGGAAGTTTCCGTGAGATGTCTGTTCCGCACCGTCCGCTGCTTGAGCTTGAACGCAGACTTGACCAAAGGTGGCATGATCGCTACAAATCGCCAGCTTTATGGCCTTTTAGCGAAAGACCGCAGAGTCAACGAGAAGTTTCCCAGTAAGCCAAACCGCTACTCCTGCTGCTTTCCCGCATCCACAGAAATGGGCGGGCGGGGCGGCATCCATGACTTTTGACTAACCTTCAACACAGATAAACCCGTCTTCGGCCAATACGCCTGCGCCGGGCCCTCCGGTGCGGTCCTCCGCGTAGGCGACGAAGTCGAAGTCACCGAGCGCATCAGCCGGAACAACACGCCTTCGCAAAGTCCGATCACGCCGGCGACGTCGGATGGTCCCATTACGCCTACTTGAATCGGGACCGAATGTTTTTTTTGGATCACGGATCACTTGAGAGGAACTACGCGGAGGCGACCCGCAATTGAAGTCGTCGTTCCGGCATGACGTGACTGCCATTCATGTTGTGCTGGATATGGGGAAGCGGGGAGGCACGAGAGCTCTTGAAGGCATGCTCCAGAGTCTACTACGGCTGTGTGTCTCGAAGCACGCGGTCTCGTGCACTAGGCGCGAAATTAAGCAGTCAACGAGACCAAAGCAGCTCGTCGGCCTCCAGGCTAGCTGAGCCGCATTTGATGCACCGCAGGAAGGACGTCAGAACGAGTGGAATCAGCCATGAGACAAGGAAAAGAAGCACCGTCACTTGGGCCTGGATGGAGGCTGTAAACTTTAATCATTCGTTTGCACATTAGAAACAGTCGGGGGGTATATATACTATGCTACAAAAACAAAATGTGCAAATCCGTGCACCAGCGCGTTCTTCCTGCACTGCACATTTCAAGAAGCAAAAATCGAAACGAGTGGAAAACCTTCCATGAACAAGCAAACACTCTCCACGCAAAGAGCTGCGACGCTCTACGCGTCAAAATTCCTCTCACGCCATTTTAGTTGGGACCTGCAAAAGGCAGACCGCCCATGTTCATGCTCGTGCCGCCAGGCGGACCCATGCCGTTTCCGTTGCGAATGTCCCTCGCCGGGAATGTCGTAGCCGTGTTCGGGACCTGAGTGAGTGTGCGAGGCACTGTCGATGTCGAATGCGCTGGAGCCTGAGTCGAAGAAGGCATGCTTGCGGAGCGGATGCCGGAAGGTCCTGCGGTGACAGGCACAGTGCTACTAGGCGCTGCCATAAGCCGGGCAACAGCAGCATCTGTTGCCGTGGGTCTCGATCCAGAGGATCGCTCGGCTTTCCATGTAGCGCGGAACTCTTCGACTTGCTTGAGCTCTTCAGGATCAAGAGGCGCTTCTTGATCCTCTGCTTGGAGGACTTCCATTGTGCGCACCGTGCAGATGTCAAGTGAAGGATCCCGAGCATCGCCACGATCAATCTGGGCTTGCATGATCTTGCTCAAAACGTTGGGGTCCAAGTTGACCTCAAGCTCATTGCTCAAATCTTCATGCTTGACGTGCTTCGGGGGATACAAGTACTCTTTGGTGTTGCGGATGGCGTTGCGATGAGGGTTCTTCTTGTCAACCACTCGGCTGGCGAGCGATGTCTTGAACATCTGAGTGTTGTAGATGTTGGACTCGAAGGTACCGCCGGCCACGAAGCGATAGACAAAGACCGGCTTCGTCTGACCAAATCGATACGCACGTCCGATGGCTTGCTCCTCCCAAGATGGGTTGAAGCCAAAGTCAAAGATGATGACTCTGTTGGCGCTTTGGATGTTCAAGCCTTGACCGCCAGCTCGGGTGGAGATGAGCAACACGTCCAATTTCTCTCGTTCATTTTTGAAGCGATCCAGCAGCTCGGTACGCTCTGCCATCTTCATCGAGCCATCAATGCGGCCGAAATTTACTTTGTCTCCATGCAAGAGGTCGCTGAGGTAGTCCAGCGAAGGAATGCTGGCAGAGAATATCAAAACTTTGTCACCACACTCCTTTGACAGCCGCAAGATCTTTTGCGTCAGTTGCGTCTTGGCAGACAATGCAGGATCGATGTTGTCGGTCAAGCCTTCTACCAGCTCGTTCACGATAGCCTCCGTGAAACCGAGCGCGTAGACACTTTCGTCACCAGGGACCTCCGGAGAACCTTCATTGGATTTGGCAGCTTCTTGGTCACTGATTGGGGGTTTGGCTCCACTGTCTTGCAACACGGCCGTAGAGGTGGACTTGCGTGAGGCAGCCGCCTTTGCAGCAGCTTTTGTACCTTCTTTGGGTACCGGCTTTTGTGTTAGCAGCTTTCGACGGAAGGAGCGTGGGTGGGCGGTCAAAAGCCCGAGAACACCGAGCCAGGCGAAGATGCTGGTGAGTGCCGTGAGGTTCAGATCTTTGGCGCCGAGAAGGGCTGCCACGGTCGCAGCGTAAGCTTCACTTTGCTGTTCCGTCAATTCGACTGTTATGACAAACTCAACTTTCGTCTTCAGTTCGCCTTTCAGCACTGAAATACCAGCACGGTGCACCTTGGGTTCAATCTCGTGGTGCAGGCTCTTGAGCTTGATAGTACTGCGTCGTTTCTCATATGAGGTACTGTCAACGTACAAGCCATTCTTGATAGGCACCCCGAAGTAATCGCTGAAATGTGCTTTGTCTCCTAAGAATCCAGGAGACACCCATGAGATGAGTGCATAGATCTCGTCGACATCGTTGCTCATTGGAGTACCGGTGAGCGCTATGCGTGCGTTGGATCTGATCTCGTTGGCTGCTCTCGCGGTCGAGGTTTGCGGATTTTTCAGGTGATGTGCCTCATCAGCTACAACAAGTTCAGCATCTTCGGTGATAATCTTGCGTGCCAGCTCCATGGTCTCGTTCGACATTTGGACTTGTGCAACCTTTCTAGCGTCGGACTGCTCCTCCTCTGCGACCTCTTTGGCTTGAAGATTGACAATCTTTTGGAAGATCGGGTAGCCAATGAGTAGAACTCCACCATACTTCGCCCAGTCCTTGAGCTTGCCCATGAAACCTGTATTTGCAATCGTACTCTCGATACTGAAGAGCCTGCCACCGAAAGCGCTTTTATTGACCCAGTCACGAAGCTCACGAAGCCAGTTTGGCAGCAGCGAAGACGGACAGATGATCAAGAACCTTAGCGAGCGCTTGTTGCGCTCTGCTCCAAGTTGTAAGTCTTGGGGCAACTGATTTGTGATGTTCTCGGAGGAGGACTGGGACGCCGTATCCACGCATCTGAGGAGCGCAATACTCTGCATCGTTTTGCCAAGTCCCATGGTGTGTGCAAGCAGGCAGCCTTGCGCTTCATCCGGGTCCGAAGTCAGCTCGCGCCAAAGGAATTGTACACCTTCAAGCTGGTACGACTTCATCTTCTTAGCGATTTTTGCCTCAATGAAAATGGGCTCTTGGTCAGACTTGCGCATGTAGTTGATGATTTTGTCTGAAGGACTCGAACTGTCAACGATCATGTTTTGAGACCTTGATGCATCGGAACTTTGTTGGTGCTGCGACTCGTCGTGACGGTTTCGAGCCACCCTTCTTTTCTTCTCAGCTTCAAAATCAGCCGTTGTCTTTTTGCGTTTCCTGGTCGACCGTGGCGTGCTCTCCTTGAGGACACGATTGCCAGGATCACCTGATGGGTGCATCTCATCGTCAGTATCAAGAATTTCAATAGGATCGTCATATGATGACATGTCATAAGATGTGGAAGCTGGTAGCGGACTCGAGTACATGGCCAAGTTTCGCTCTTTCAAGAATCTGAGAAGAAGCTGTATGATCAGGGTAACGTCTCGAAGCGATGGCAAAAAGTTGGGGCCCAAATCCTCAGGAAGTGGCCCGGCATCGAGAACGATTCCGGGTCTCATGAAGTAATGCGCGAGTAGCAGGCGCGCACCGAGCTTCGGTGTGTCGCGATTTGGAATCACGGATTTTCTGGGAGTCTCGTCGGCATCGTCTGCCGAATGCGATTCCTCTCGACTACCTATGGTATCCATGGCAGCCATAAGTTGGTTAGTGAACTTTGTTAGTCCAACCTTTTGGTAAAGGTCCCATACAGCCTCGCGTTTCTTCTGGCCAATGTCTCTGAGAAGCTTCTGCAAGAGTTTGTTCCTGTCATCACCTTCAACAAGCTCAGAGTACAGCCAACGGTCAGCCTCGGAGGTGGATGGAGTCTCGTGTTTGACGCCGTTGATGGACGGTCTTCCACGTTTGCGTGATTTATCGACATTACTTGTCTTCCGCACTTGGGCTGGCGTTATCGGCTCGATGGAACTCGAGCGTGGGCCTGTGATATCGATGACAGACGCAGCCGGGCTTGTCTTGACGGATTTTCGCCGAGCGAGTACGGACGGGCTGGGCATGTCTGCACTGATTGGATCTTCGAACCGAGCTGCGGTGGGTGTCTTCAGTTTGACAATCTTGCTCTCTCTGTTGGGCGTGTCTGGGGTCTTCGCATGATCAGTCTCAGTGTGGTGAACATGTGGCTGCAATTCAACGACTGGCTCAGTCATGTCTTCGTCATTGGAAGCGCCTGCTGTGGCCTGATCAAGGTCGTCAACCTGCATCACATCGTCGTCTGGTACAACAAAAGGTGAGTCCTCCCGATAAAGCACCGGCGAGCCTTGCGGGGTGTGGAATTGTTCGCGCTCCATGTCGGAATTGTGGTCGTTCGTGTCCCTCGGCTCTGGCACCGGAGATGCTGGCCTAGGCGACACGCTCAGGCGATCTTGAGAACCGAGAATCGGCAACACATTATGATGCTGAGCATGCGTAGGCGCACTGATCGTACGCTTGTTGCTGGTTCTACGAGCGGTAGTGTGTGCAGGCTCTTGAGTCCTGCCCCATACTTCGATTTTCCATCGCTGATGCTGGATATCCTCGACTGTTGCTTCGAAGTTCTTACAAAGTCTTTCGAGGCTAGCTTTGTCATTCCAGACTTGGTCTTCAAACTCCTTCTTTGCTTTGGAAAGTCTGAATTGCAGGTGTCCGATTGTCGTGCGCGCGCCCTCGATCAACTGATCACGTATCGTCTTGCTGCGCTTCATCTGGTTCCAGATTGTCCATGCTTTCTTGGCTTCAAGGTGGGGAAGCACAGTCTCTCTCCACTTTCTGATGTATTCCTCAAAGACCCGGTCAATGATGTCTCTGATGTCTGTTAGACCGACAGTGTCCTCTTCATCGACCTCTTCCGCTAGATCATCGCCAAATTCTGAGCTTGTGTTGTCGTCACGTGAGTCAGAGTCTGATTGAGAACCCTCCTCCTCCGACTCAGGCATGAGGTCGTTCTCATCTTCTCTGTACTTCAGAAGCAAATGCTCGTGCTCACCGCTCAGCTCAGCGACACGTTCATGCTTGTCAGCCCCGGTCGCCAGTATGGTCTCATTCTCGCGTGTGGCGATGCAGGGCTCTTCAGAATCATCTTCTGAATGATCCTCCGGGCCAGCAGGTGCACGGATCTTGACCAACATAGTCTAACGCGTGCCTCCAAGCATGATGCGCCCACGTCGCCCATACTGGATGGTCTGTTGTGTGCGGTCGAGTTTCAAGCCAGTCGAGTATGGGTACACTGCCACTGCGTGTCTTCCATGCCGCGAGAGAGAGGTCTCTTCCTGAGTGTACATCGATCTTTGCAGCTTGGATGCGACATACTCCGACACACCAAGATGCAGATCAGGATTGACGTATTGAAAGTTCTTTTCGTCGAGTTCCTTAATGTTGGAACCCTCGTGGATGTAGAGTGGGTGGTCGATCCTCATGTCGCCACACTCGTTGCCAATTGCAGTGCCGTCGAAGAAGATCTCGTCGATGGGCAATTTGCGTTGAGGCAAGCTAAGCTCGGCGTCTTCAGGGCCAAAGGCTTGGGTGATTTTGGTGGTGGCTTGAATGCTGGCTATAGACAAGTCGAGCCGGCGTTTCTTCTTGCCATCTTTGGTCTCGACAATAGATTCGTTCGCGCGCACTTGATCACTCGTGACTGTTGTAGGGACATTCGGAGCAGGCGGCGGTGCATCGTCCAGCTGCATTGGCTCGCCAGCAGATTGTACTTGCGCCACTGCGGGTACAAGGGCCAAGTGTGACGCAACAAATTGGGCCAGACGACCTCCTGGTACGAGCCTCTCGACAAAAAGTTTCTCTAGCTGATCGTCGTCTAGTTGCGCGGGCGTTCGCTGCTGGACCGATTCATGCCATACTGTGGGCTGATCCTGGGACTGATATCCCGGCGAAATCGCTCTGAGCTTCTTGATGCAGTGCATGACCGTCGCTCTGTGGCCAAGCATCGGAATCTTGCAGTGGTTGAGCAAGAAATCGTTGTCTACCGCAGAAAGGAGAATCGCGCCGGTAATTCTGTTGTTAACAAAGTGACCAGTAAGCGAAGCCAGTGGCGGTAGAGCGGCGCCGGGCATTTCAGCCATTGCTTGCTCTGGGTGGCGGTTGATAAAAAATTCCCTAACCTCGGAGGTGTTCCATGTCCATGGGTCGCGATCCATGATGGACGCCATATTGGGCGCCCACCGAGTGACGCGCTTGTGCGATGGCGATATTGATGGTTTGCGCGCAAGATGCCGATGTGTAGTGTGTGTCGAGTCGTAATCGACGCCGTCGCGGCGAGGTTGTGGAAGCCTAATTAGTGGTGCGGGGTCGTAAATCGTGTGTCGTGAAATTGTTGATGTTGAGGTGCAGCAAAGTGGTTGTAGTTTACCTAAGGCAATTCGCGACTAAACGCCGCGTGACCGCTGAGCGGCGATGCTGATTGGTCGATTTTGCAGTCGCGGTCGCAATGGACTTCAAGTCAAACTGAGGTAAAGCAGGAAGGAGCGACGGGAAGGACCGGTGTGCCGAAGAGGAGCTTGAGGCGTGCAAGGTCGAACAAAGTGAACTTCCAAAGGCTTGTAGCGTAGAAATATCTCCAAAAGTCGAATGGAGTAGAAGCTCGACGAACAACGCGACCTGGATGTCAAGTAGGTGCACTTTCGCCAGACGGACCAAGAGACTGCTTCGCAAGCTCAGAAGGATACGAAATGCGGAGAAGGGGATCCTGCAGTAGGCAATGTGCTTACCGTAGAGATGTTCTGCAATATGTCCAATTCTGTCGCGAGGCTGGCCGTTTTCCACCACTCAAGTAATTCTATGTCTTCTCTTTCTAGGAAACAACGCGCGCGTCCTGGCTGGACGTTCTGTGCGCAGGACAGCCTCAAACTTCATTGCTTTATACACTCCGAACTCGCTTGGTGTGTGCAGGGCGCAGCAATTACTCAAGAGCGCGAGCGCAGCTGGAGTTCCATATCCTGTTGCAGTGCGGCGCCTTATCGCACCCTACTTGGGCGGCTATCGATTGGTCGTGGTCTCTAAGATTATGGACAGCAAGGTTGACTGGGCAGCAATGGTTTAGAGCGCTCGAGAGTCTCTGCAACACTGTGTCCAGCAATCGATGCTGCTTGTCCTGTCTCTGTAGAGGTCGACGTGAGCTCCGTCGCGTGTGGACGAAGTAGTTCGACGCGAGATATGTCCGTGACCCGCACGCAATCTTCAAGAACCGAAGTCTTGGGAACGGCAAACATCGACCTTTGGCAAAGAAAGCCCATTATCGGTTGAGTGTCTTATTTTCTGGCAGACAGGATGCCATCTTGGCAGGAACACCATTACGATGCTCGCCAGTGGATCTTGGGAGGAAACAGTATCTCGATGGTAGCCAGACCACTGGCATCTGCCAAAGCAGCTCGTAGGAGAGTAAAGGATACGCACAAAAACAGAAACAGACGTGATGACGAAGCCTTGGTGAGACGGGGGAAGCCTTGCCTCCTGATCGCAGTCGTCGTGGGCTCCTGATCATGTACAGACAAGTCACTCCATCAGACTTCATGCATTGCAGCGTCCGCGGCTCTGGTAAGATAAGAGCAAACGCAGAAGAACGACGAAGCATGGCACCAGTGCTTGATTTTGGCTTCGAGCTTTCACGTGCTTATTCTTGTGCACTGGATACTAGTTCCATGGCTCACTCCACATGTTCCTTGGAGCCTCACTCACATGAGATCATCGCATTCATTCGATCAGATTGCATTCAAAAAATCTTTCTTCCGCCTTGATCACAAGTGATTCTTGCTTGCTCATGCCATCAGGCACCAGCTACTTCAACATCCGGTGGCGTCTTGAGCAGACCGAGACTTGACTTTAGTCAGGGGCCATGGCCAATCACAGAAGACATACTCTTACACAGTCTTGAGTGTATCGTGGGACGAGAGACAACAAGCATGAACGGGTCTCCGCCATGTGATTCGGATAGATTGCTGATGCAGCATTTCTGTAGGTCGCCACCCTTATCTTACGAGCAATGGAGGCTGAGCAAGCTCTGCGCGCATCATCTACCACGTTGTGCGGTGAAATACGTGGACGTGCGACGATCTTGCTTGGAAGGTGGGAAGCAAAACAGACGAAGCTTGTGTGGTAATGGTAGCAGGGTGAAGAGTCTTGTATTATGTCAATGTCTGTTACTATTGTTATCGATTGCTTGTAGATCTTTATGATAGGTCTCGTATATTTATATCTAGCATTTGGCGCCGCCGTTGCCTTGCCCTGCGCCAGACAGAAACAAACACTTTTAAAGTGTAGGACCCTGAGAAAGCGCCTTCCATCTCGTCGCGCACGTACTCCTGCACGCCTGATTGAGATCAGAACACGACACCGTCAAGAAAATATCGAACACATTATTGCCAATCAATTCTGACAACTGTGAGAGGCAAGAATCAACGACGCCTTTCAACTCATCTTGCTCATCGTTAATTAAATTTACGCGACCACCACGCGATTGCGCGGACAAGCATCGGATCGACATTGACCGGCCGACCCTAGAGCGCTAAGAGATTCCCGCCTCTCCTCAGTCTCCTCCACCCCGTTTCTCCTTTCACGCCCTCACGCCAGCCAGTCGCAGTGACGTGCTTGGCAAGCAGCGACGGCTCTTTCGAGAACAACTTCACCCACTCTCTTACATCGTAGCGCTGTTCCCGGCAACCACACCTTTACGCCCTCGGCACTTGTTACACCCACCACCACCACCCCGAACCCCAACCACCCGCCTTTCCGCCCTTCACGGCCACTGTCGCTACCACTCCTGGGCTCGCCTTTCCACGGCCTCTCCTCCACCCGCCGCAATGGCTTCCGGGTAGGTCAATGTCACCTCGTATTGATGCGTCTTAGCTTGCCATGCTAACAAAACCACAGCATTGCCTCGCAATGGCGCTCCTTCTGGCACACCATGACCTCCAACGATCGCCATGCCTCTCACGATTCTCCTTACAGGACCGGCCAGCATGTGCCGCTCGGGCAGAATAAGCATGCTCCCCTTACCGCCGGCGTCACCAGCGCCATGGACTCTCGCGCCGACTTGAACAGCTACGACCACGATCTCGAATCGGGCAGCTTCTCCCGTACCAATTCATCACCTCAGCTAGCACAGGGTCCAGGCTCTCTCTCAAGATCAGGAACCGGCATGGACAGCATGGACGCAGGCGAAATTCAGATGCAGAGCTTCAACGACGGTCTCCCTCCACCTCCGCCGGTTGCACATTCATGGAGGCGCATCGACAGGTGGTTAGAAGACAACTATGAAGAGCTGTGGGAAAATGTGTGCGAGGGTGCCACTTTCAACGATGTGAACGAGCTGGAACTCGAGCTGGACTGCACTCTTCCTCAAGAAGTTCGCGAGTCGCTACAAACACACGACGGACAAGAGCGTGGCGGCTTGCCTACAGGGGTCATCTTCGGATGCATGATGCTTGACTGCGAGGAGATTATTCAAGAGTGGCAGAACTGGCGCACCGTCAACGAAGCCTACTTCTCTGATGCCAACACGCGCAACTACGAGGTTCCGCAAGCGCCGATCAAAGCATTTGCAGGCAGCAGCTCTTCAGCTGTTCCGCTCGCCCAAGCTCAAGCCAGCGCCAACCCCAACTGGCGACAAGATCTCATCGACAAGCAAGACTCACAGCCTGCCAATGCGATTCAGAAAGCTTACGCTCATCCCGCCTGGATTCCTATGGCTCGCGACTGGGGCGGAAACAACATTGCAATCGACCTCGCTCCTGGTCCTACTGGCAAGTGGGGACAGGTTATCCTCATGGGTCGTGACTACGACTGCAAATATGTGATTGCCCGTTCCTGGAGCGCTTTCCTCGCGACCGTGGCCGACGACATGAACACGGACAAATGGTTCATCGATGAGGAGACCTCCGAGCTGAAACTGCGCGAATTCAAGCAGCAAGGCGTCGAACCCGCATACATCGACATCCTACGCTGGCGCTCAGACCAGAAGTACGGTCGCAAGGGCCCTAAGAAGAGGTCGGGCCAGCCTTTGAGGATCAACAGCCAGGTTCCTGCAGGATCACAAGCAAATGGATACTCTCCTTACGGCAGTCCCACATCTGGGTCCGAAGACCGTGGCCGCAGCCCGCAGCGCTTCACTTCGAACGGCAAAGCACCTGCGACCTCCTCACCTCGCGCACATGTTTCAAGTCCTCTGGCTCGTGTGACGGAGGAGTCTGGCGCTTCGCCGCAATCGCAAAAAGGACCTACCAGCATTGACACTGCAATGGCTTCACCACCGACCGCCCACACCGACAAGTTGATTGCGCTTGACTCGCCAGTCGTGCAGTCAACTGCTACAATGGAAATCCCCGGAAAGGCAGAGGACAGCAAACCGAAGACCAGCAGCCTGCAGAACAACACTGTCGCAGATGACGACACGGAGGCAATTTCCAAGAAAATTGCAACCACTTCGTTGAACGACTCGACCCAGGCTGGCGCCGCGGACGATGGAGAGATGAAGAACGTCGAGATCTAAGACGACGTGCAGTTTCGTGAAATCATAATGCATTACTCCCGAAATGCAGGACGACGATCGAAAATACCTGCACACACCCCAATTGTACCAACACGGCCAATACCACTGCTGTAACATCAAATTTGTGCTTTTGAAAACATAGCATTTTGCGCGGCGTCCTTGTCTGGTTCTGCATTCCGATTTTCCGACATCCAGGCATGCGTCGAAGAGGAGAATGAGGAGTATTGGAAGGCAAGCACAGGCGTGGAAGGCTCGGATTTTTCTTAGGCAAGATCGGGGACGTTGTTCTTGCATTTTATTTTCCGGAGATGACCACCACAGAGAGGCGTCAAGATGCAGGAGCAGGCACAGAGAGAGCGATTGCCTTTGTTCTTATTTTTCGTAACTCTTAATTCCATTTCTTGAGGTTATTTACTTCCTGCCGGATGGGAGTCATGTATCGAGGATAGCTTCTTAGTACTGATACAAATAGGTCTAGGTCATCGTTCGAAAATTCTGGTCGGCGGCTTGCAGCATTGCAGCGTCGCCTGACTTCTCGTGTCTTTGAAAAATAAGTTTCAGCAACCAGGGTATTGTTTTGAATGGTTTCAGTGCTGAGTGGCATGAGGAGCCATCGATGGGTGTCGACACAGATGAACGGCTATCAAGATAGTTCCGTCAAACATGATTGTCATGACGCGGGCAAGGCGGGACGAAGGCTGAGGTGTGGAGTAGTAAGACTACAGAAGGTGGTGATGACGAACCAGTCGTGCCCTGCGCTGGACATATCTGCGTCGGCCTACGCTCCAAAGGTATTCATTGATCCTTGTATCGCTTTCGCTTTCAAGAATGAAAGTGCCGAGGTTTGGGTGTTGGCTGCGCAAAGTGTTGGTTCGGAGTGCTGGTGCTGGTTCGGGTGCATCTCATCATTCGCCGAGGTTGGATTCTTGTGTCGATCTTGTGGTTTGGCAAGATATAACATTGCACTACCCGTTCTTCGTATGCCCTTAAGAGTTTCACCAGTCGTTCTGCTCATTCATGTACAATCTGAGGTGGCACTGGAATGTTTGTTGCATTGCGGACAGTGATCCGGCTACAAAAGGTATGGACGAACCAACCGTGAAGTGAAATCGAGTTGATCGCTAAATCCAAGACAGGCCGTAGGAATGGCACGAATTGGTTTGCGCAGTGCAAGCAGCCAAGCTCTATCAGGAAGTCAGCGTCTTATAGTCTCTTGAGCACCCTGGAGGAATCATGCTGATAGTACGTGGTAAGGTTACAAAGAAGACCATTCGAAGGGTCCCATGTATCGATTCGAAGACGCCCTACCGAGACTTCCTGTACCGACCCTTCAAGAAACCGCAGCTCGTTACCTGAAATCTGCGCATCCTTTACTCTCAACCACCGAGTACGCGGCAACAGCCCGAGCTGTGGAAGACTTTATCAAGGCTGGCGGCGTGGGCGAGAAACTCCAAGAGAGACTTGTTGCTCGCCGCAATGATCCGCAGTATAGGAGTTGGCTACACGACTGGTGGACCGATGCTGCCTACCCCACATATCGAGAGCCGATCATCCCATATGTGAGCTACTTCTACTCTCACCGCGATGATCGTAAGCGTCGAGAACCTGCCAAACGTGCAGCAGCGATCACCACGGCGGCTCTGGAATTCAAGAACCAGATCGATACGCGAACCTTGGAACCTGAATACATGAAGAAGCTTCCGATGGCCATGGACAGCTACCAGTGGATGTTTAATGCTTGCAGGCGACCGGCGAAGCCTGCTGACTACCCTGTCAAATTCCCTGCCGACGAGAACAAATTCATTCTAATCATTCGCAAGAATCAGTTCTTCAAATTACAGCTCGAGATTGATGGTCGACGGCTCAAAACTTCGGAACTACAGCAGCAATTTGAGCGCATCTACAAGACGGCAAAAGACGCCCCACCGATAGGTATCCTCAGTACAGAAAACCGTGACTTGTGGACAGATGCCCGCGAGATCCTTCTGAAAGCCCATCCAAACAACGCAAAAGCCCTGGCGGAGATTGAAGCAGCGTCTTTCGTTGTTTGCCTCGATGAAGCCAGCCCGGTTACCTTGACTGAGAGGGCAAAGCACCACCTCTACGGCAATGGTCAGAATCGATGGTTCGATAAGCCGGCTCAATTCATCGTCAACGACAATGGTACTGCCGGTTTTAATGGTGAGCATTCGATGATGGACGGCACGTCCACGCATCGGCTCAATGACTACGTGTGCGATGCTATTTTCAACGAAAAGCTCGATTTCTCCAGCCAACCGGTCTCTCCAAATCTCCCCGAGCCAGCAGTCATTGAGTTCCACCTTGACCAAGCCACGCAAGAGAGTATCGGCCTGGCACAGAAGCATTTCGACGATCTACTCGGAAAACATGACTTGACCGTACAAGCCTACCAAGGCTACGGCAAAGGCTTGATCAAAAGATTCAAATTTTCACCCGACGCTTACGTCCAAATGATCATTCAAGTGGCATATTACAAGATGTTCGGCAACAATCAGCCTACATACGAGTCCGTCATGACACGGCGTTTCCAACAGGGTCGGACTGAAGCGTGCCGCTCCGTTTCTGACGACTCGATCGCCTTCTGCAAAGCTATATTCGACCCCTCCAGCGGTTCCACCGACGTCATTGCGTTGTTCAGAAACGCGGTGAACGCCCATGTTCAGTGCCTGTACGCCGCCGCGGATGGTACGGGAGTGGACCGCCATTTGTTCGGATTGAGAAAGCTTTTGGAAGCGGATGAAGAGATACCGGCTATATTCAGCGACCCTGCGTATACTTACTCGAGCACTTGGGTTCTGTCGACTTCGCAGCTGAGTTCGGAGTATTTGGATGGCTTTGGCTGGAGCCAGGTTGTTGATCATGGGTTTGGAATCGCTTATATGATTAATGAGAACAGGTGAGTTGGTGGAGTCTTGCATTGTTTCCTCGAAGGATGCTGACACGGTTTGTCCAGTTTGAGCTTCAATGACATGTCCAAAGGTCTTGGTAGCGAGCGGTTGGGTCACTATCTCGCTGAAGCAGCAGGTGAAATTCGCGATCTGTTATTGCCTACTCTTGACCCTCCGAAGGCGAAGTTGTAGAACTGGGAACCATATATTTGGACCCTAGAGCGGGGTGAAGGTTTACGTATATCTTTTGCATAGATCTGTGCATATAGATCTGGAATAGTTGCCCGTCTATGCGAAGGAGGAGCGTTCTTGAGACCTGTGCTACAGAGGGCAGCGCTACTTGTCTTTGTACCAACAGGTGTTAATGGAGAGAAGAAGAAGTAGGATACGAGTAATTCCTAAACATATAGAATAAACATATTCGATTCAGTTTTTGCTATCAGTATCAGCCAGCCTGCAGACCTCCGAGACTTCTCAAGCCGTGACCGTCTCCTGCCGGTCTCTCCCCTGCACATCCTCAAAAGTCTCGTCGCTGAACTTCAAGTCCTCCTCGAGCGTTACAGTATCCTTGACCTTGGTGAGGATGGCAGGCGTCGCGATGACGATCGAGCCAGCAAGCAGGCCCCAGCAGACGGCTAGCGAGGTCATATAGGGCGTCTTAACACGGTCGAGAGCCCAAGTGATTGCGGCGCCAGCGGATTGGATGCCCTTGTAGAAGCCGGCGAAGTTGGCGAGTTTGCGGGAGTTGTTGGTCAGGGAGCCCATGAACCTGTTTAAGTTGCTTTCATTAGATTGTTAAATCATGTCGAAGGGAATAGACTTACCAATAGATGGATGTTTGCCACGCCGCGTCGTAAAAGCCGTAGAAGATGTACAGGAACATCGGGCCGACATAGCCAGAGTCTGCCCAGTCCATCTTGACATAGTCGTCCGAGGTATCATCGGGAGTTCCGGAGCCTTGACTCACGAGGGCACGGGTATAGGTCTTCTGATAGGCGTAGCCGCCTCCCCAGACGGTCATGGTCAGAACCATGAGGACGACAAGGTTGACTTTGGCACGCACGGTGCGCCTGACCTTGGTATAGTCGAGAGCCATGCCAAAGACGAGGGCGCCTAGCATTTGCGCGATCCAGTATAGGACGCCGTTCAGGGAGCGAGTGCGGGTGTTGAACATGGCGGCGTTGACTTGGTTGAATTGGTAGGCGGTGAACCAGTTCGAGGAGAGGAACATAGGGAACATGAGGACGATGTAAGGATCGCTTTGGAAGGTTTGCCAGAGGCCTACGAGTTCACTTTTCCAGGTTGGGTTCTTCATGAGGATGATACGGGAGCCGTCGCTACGGACAACGTTTTTGGCGTCGGTCAGAGTGAAGGCGGCGGCGGCACCTAACCCGGTGAGGACGATGAATCCGATGTAAGTGCCGTCAGTGACGGTCACGTCGCCGGTGACACTGATGTTCTCGCCGAGAGGGACCTGCGATGAGAAAGTCAGCCTGGTCAGATTAGGGCTGCTTACGGTGGAGGAGGCTCACCAGACTGCCAATCACACCTCCAAGGTTGAATACAATCCAGAAGAAAGAGATAAAGCGACCCTTCTGGTGCTCCTGCGGATACGACATCATGATAGCGCCCTGAGCGCACCATAGAATACCGGCGCAGCAGCCGAGTAAAAAGCCAGCGAATACATTGAAGCCATAGTTGTGAGTATGCTTATAGACGAGGAAGGCGATGCAGTAAACGCAGTAGCCTAAGCCGCCGAAGGACAGCGAGATCTTGATACCGAGCTTGTTGGCAAAAGTGCCAGCGAAGAAACCGATGACAGCGAAGGTGGAGTAGAGGGCAATGTTTGCGTCGTCGGCGGCGCGTGGGTCTGTACCACCTCCGGCCCCGAGACCACTGAGGGCGTTGAACATGCCTGGGCAGAGGAAACAGACCAAGGAGACGAGTAACAGCTGGGTCTCGGGGCTGGCGTATGGCGGAATGGTCAACGGACCGAGCTTGGTAGATTTATACTTCCACGAGGACAAGTCGAGGTCAGGATGGTTGGCGATGTCTTCAGCGTGCGAGCCCTCAGTCGGAAGGGCAGTCGCCTGGGTGGACTTTTCGACGTCGCTCATGGTTATTGATGGGGACGACACTGCGCCGGCGTATTGGGTGCGGCAGACAAGAGAGCGTGGGCTGTGTCTGACATTACACGTAGGGAGGGGTGGTCTTGTAGTTGTAGTAGCAGAGGGGCAATGTGTAATTGTGAGGCGCGACGGATAGCTACCGTGAGCTACCGTTGCATTTGGTGGCACACGACACGGCTATCGGGCGAAGGATTCAAGGGTCGGGGAGGGGCGATACGACGGATGCTACTGTAGACAGGTGCAGTGCTATGTACGTCGCAGCTGCATGCTGCCTGTCGATGCGACTCCGGGGTTTAGAGAGAAGCTCCAGCTCGCGGGCTGCGGCTGAGGAAGGTGGGAAGCCTGAACCAATCTTGGAAGTCGAGACGCCGCAGGAGTGCATCCTCCTGTGCGATAGTGCTCCTGACTGGCCGACCTAGATGTGCACTCGCTCCTTCGCCTTATCGCGTTGCAGCGCAGCATGCCTTTATCAGTCTAGTGACCTGCCTACTTAGAACCACGCGACCTTTTATCTATTGCTTCGCAGCATCTGCTTGCATATAGCAATAGTTTGGGTAGTATTCAGCTCTTACGATATGCACGCCTGGGTCACTGGAGATGGAGAGTACGGACGCACATGATGGTCTTGGAGACCATAGTTGTGGTATGGAGTAGAATTTGACGATATATATAAGAATTTCTCCTTTATAGTGAATAAGTAGTTAGTGCTCTTCTTAGAAGCTCTGTAACGCTCTCAAGCAACTACTCAGAATCAAAGAAACGACCACATGCCACTCCAGCACCCAGAACACACTGTAGAGACACTTTGAGCCCCAAAGTATCCAGACGGTATGATGTTCGCGCTGCAGAGTGCATAGGATCATGACGACCAATGTGATTGCTGCCATCAAGGTTGACATGGTCGAGAGGTAGGAGAGCCACGGCTGGTCCTGCCTGCGTGTGTGTTGCGAGAATTCGTCAGTTCCATTGGGTGTAGGTACGCTGCTGTCGCTTTGATCTTTACTGTCGACGCCATGGAGAGATTCAGTCGAATGCGGCGTATTCTCTCGTACCAGACTGCAAGCTGCGCTGCTCCACCAGATGGGCCCGGTCCAGTTAGCGGAAAAGAGCAAGACGCATACGGTGAGGATGTTGTAGTTGTTGATGCCGTTGAAGGCGTTGCTGAGATCGATGGTGGAGATAGAGTTTGAGCCGCCGAAGGAGAAGAAGTAGGAATGCGAGAAGGTGAGGATGGTGATTGCCATGTATATGGATCAGGGCATGGTGGTATCATTCGTTTTGTTGCGTTGGTGATCGGCCGGGTTTGGTGACGGGTGTGTTGAGGGCTGGAGTATCGTCTGGATGCATGAGCATTGATGGTCCATGCAGATGAACAGAGGCAGGTTTGATACTCTGCTTTGGGTCATGAGGATGAGAGTGAGCAGATGGTGGAGTCTATATGGCAGTTTTGGCACCGCAACTGATCGAGAGCGTTGCCTGGCAACGGCGATGCTAATTATCGTCGCCGCCAGCCATGTCATCCCAAGAAGCGTTCTGAAAAGGGACATTTGGTCGATGCTGAAAGGTGAAGTAATGCCGCCTGCATGTTTGAGCTCTTGACCGATCTTGAAGAAAAATGCAGTGGACACGAGAGGTGCTGTTAAAGACAAGGCAGTAACCCCGGTCACGATACCGATCAACGTATGCTGGACTATATTGATGGAGATCCAGAGGTGTGTAATTAGCAGTGTAGACCAAATCAGCTGCTTATGGAATGCGAACAAAGTCCTTTCGATCAGCGGCCTGAGGAACGGCCAGCATACGGTTATGCAATGCAGAATCAACATCCTGATGGCAGCCCAGACGATGCGGTGCCGTACGAGCGCATCTTGAGTGCGACACGCCGCTCTGACAGCCAGGAATATTAGCCACGCAGGTGTAGCCAGGAACCAGAAGTACTGCTCGCTTTTCTCGGAAGTGCTCGTGAAGAGTGCAAGTCCGTAGGCCACTGCGATAAATGCACACAAGACTCTGGCTGCTCGGGACGGCCAGGATGTGTCGATGGAGCAATAGCATACGATCACTGCCACTAAGCAAAGGGCGATACCGGTCGCCATACGGGTAAGATCGAAAGGTCGATTTGCTTCGATTATAGCTCGTTGTACCTGCGCGAGGAATTCCTCGTAAGCGATTGTGGTGTTGGTCCATTGCTGTGTATCACTTGATCTCAGGGCTTGTTGCTCAGCAGAATCTAACAGGTAGGCCAGTCTTCCCACGGTGTCGTCGCTGTCTGTGCATGGGTTGAAAGACGCAGTACGCTGCTGAGACACGTTTCTGGAACAGGACTGCTTCTCTTCGTGGGCAGTGAAGGTGCCAAAGATGCTGTGTGCGACATTCCAGAGCTGTTCAGCATTTCGCGCGAGAACATGGACGTACGACTCTTCATCATCCCACATGCCTCGCAGCTCACTCAAGGTCCTTCCTATGCTGTTTCGCGGTATAGGCAGACCCAAGAGAGCTGAGAGCGTTGGGACAAGGTCTTGTTGCTCGACCTTGCGATAATAGTCGAAGTCTGTCCCGTTCGATGGCAAGGTAGGACACTCGTATGTGTTCTTGATACGCATCGTTCGGAGTTTGGGGCTAGCAAACACAAGGGCGGATTCAGTCTCACCAGTATCGCTGCCGCCGTGATTGCCGCCTTCGTTCATGCCTATGCTTTATCAGCTGGGTTCTCAGCTGCGGTCGCTTTACGTCAGCATACCATGGTCTCCCAACAGCACCAAAAGAGTATCTCTGTGTTGCACGCGAGTCTCGAGTGCTCCAAAGATCATCTGTACCACGCCATCCAATTCCCTCTGCTTCTCGATCATGTGTGGAACTCGAGGGCCACTCATGTGTCCAATGTGATCGATCCCTAGGTAATGGAGAATCATTGCGTCCCAGTCGCCCTTGTCCATCTCATCTGCAACATGATGAGTGACGTTATGATCAACTTCGGTATACTCCTGTACATAGAATGATCAGCCGATTCAAAATCGGAGGCCGCAAGCCGGATACAACTTACCGAAGTCAACCAGCCATACACCCCCTCTGAGCGCATGAAGTAGCCAGCGTCTGAAGCTTTAGAGCCGGATAATCGTAGCCAGGTATCGTCACCGTAAAACACCATCTTGCGTCCAGCCGCCCGCAACTGACCCAGCCACGAGTCGTGGCTTGTGAAAAAATGCAGCATCGGACTGATCAAGATTGCACATTACATCTGCGAATCCTGGGATGGATCCGGTTGTTATTGCTTTTATGCGCGGCAATGTCACCGTAGGAGGTGCTACGTGTGCTGTGAATGGCAGAGCTGCCCCACCGCGGATGAGGCTGTTGCAACAAGGCTCAGCAAAGACGCTGTTGTGATGGTCCGTACATCATACCTTTGAGTGAACTCGAAGCCCGAGCGCTCGCCATAGACAAAATCGGATCTCAGGGCATCGACCAGTAGAAAGACTACACGGCTGAATGGTGCATCATCTTGCACCTCCGAGTTGCGATTCTCCAACGCTGAAGGTACAGGTGCGACGTCCGGAAATAAAGCAGACGACAGGAAGTCAAAGGCGAATGCAAAAAGAGAAGCCAGAAGAAAGACATTCCCAAGTGCGAGGTAGGCAAGCCGAGAGCGAGATGACTTTTCGTTGGCGAAGTGCCTACTTGCCGGACTTGCAGAGATTGTGACGAGCTTGTTCATATTTGCTGCGAGGATGTATAGCTACAGCACTCCTCCAAGAACCGCTGCTGTTGTAGTTCATCGTAAATGTGGCTTAGATACGGCTCCATAGCGTGCAACCGGAGGAGGCTATGACGAACGGACCGTTGAGTGGTGTGATAACGGCCCTTGCGACAAGAACGAGCCGCGTCTCGATTTCGAGACATTGCCTCCTGCAGGCAACGACTGATGTGAATTGTAGGATATCGCCATCTTGGTCTTTGGCGCACCTCGATCTGAAAGCAGTGGAAAGTATGTGCAAACTGTCAAAATGCGCCCTGGGCAATCAGATCACAGGACATACCATATCTACATGCATGTATTGGTCGTCATGTACGAGGGTGCAAACCCCAAACAATAATACGACCTGCGCGATCAAGCATGGCCCATCAGCATCATTTAAAGGTCGGCATCAGTCCACGTTGTGATAACGAACCTTGAGAACCAAGTTGCACATACGTCAAAGTCAAGTTCCAAGAAATTCCTTGTAGACTACGCGGCGAGCGCTGGTGTGGTGCAGTATTTGTGCCGAGTATCGGCCGACGCGAGTCACCCGATTCTAACCTCACTCCAAGGATGCAGTGCGTTGATTCTTTCATATCTATATATTTGGTGGTAATAAATGAGGGAAAACTATACTTAATGGCTCAAATGAGCTGGTTTTGTCTGTTACGGTATGGATTTGTACGTCAGGATGGGTCAGTAACGCCTGAACTGGTGAGTATGCTCATCAAGATAAGACTGAATCCCATTCTTCTGCTATATGTACTTACGACCACTTCACAGAGATTTCGGATCGCATGTCGAACAAAGAACTCTCAGGTTCGATATTCTGATGCGAGAAGACTTCGTGAAATGGAGCTTAAGAGGTGATGAGCAGGCTGGAGTTCACAGCAATCTGCTACGACATGACAAGATACATAATGTGTGGAACGCAGCAAAGTCAACGGATGTAGTGTGTAAGTCACAATAGCAAGCTACCCCATGAATAGCTTTGATGTATACATAGTTACTGATGATGGCTAGGCTGAAATCTCAAAACATGATATCAAAAAGGAACCAATCTTGAACAAAAGCTTGTTGCCAATCACTGGAGCTAATGGATCACTGGAGCTAAAGGATAAAGGATGGCGCAGAAGGCAAGAATGTCCGTACCTTTTTCGCGGTCATCATGGTACAAATCGACCAGAGACTTTTGCTTGCGGCTGCTGTCAAAGTTCCATTGTTTGTTGGTGCGTCAAAACACCCCGATCGCTCCTTCCTCGTCTTCTTCTTGTTCGGTTGCGGCTTGGCCAACCTCCGTGCGCCGCACTGTGGTGACAACAAGCTGACTTCCGCTTGCGCGTAACCACTTTTTTCCCCTCCTCATACCACCTTTTGAACACGGGTATCATTTTTTCGAGTGTTCTGCAAGGCCTCCCTTCTTTTGAGCCGAGCTGCTCCCCTCCGCCTCCTCTGGTGCCGCCAGGGCCAGTTGTATCCCCCTGGGTACCGTTCTCTTACGGACCCATTATTCACCCATCTCTGCTTCATTGCAGAGTAGAAGCCTGCTTAGGTGCAGCTGCTTCGGGTGATCGCTTAGTTGCGATCGCTTCATTCAACTTATCTGCTTAACTGCAGACGGGAAGTCTTCTCTAGACTCCCATTTATTTACAATGGCTCCTCCTCAGCCTAAATCCTTCCAGGGCGGTGCTGCACCGAACCCTAACAGTAACAGGTCTCAGAAGAAGGCCAGACAGGCTAAAGCAGAGATGGACAGGCAGCTCCAGTTTGAGGAGGACAATGCCGGCATCTCAGCAAGCGAAAGCTCAGCAACTGCTGTAGTCCAGCAGGCCACGGAGGACAAGCCAACGGAGCCACTCCAGAATCCCGAGCCGATCGAAGAGGTCGAGGAGGATGATGTGCTTGTCTTCTCCGACGTCGACGAGGATGAGGAACATCAGGCTGAGCAGATGGAAGAAGACGACGACGAGCCAGAGATCGTCACAGAAATCCAGCAAGAGGCGGCTGCTGAGGTCAAGCCTTCGCTAATTCGTCCGCTCCAAGCTGGCGAATTAATCGAGAAGGATCTGCCAGCAGCTATCGCCGACACCAATACTTGGATGTATCCTGCGTCGACAGCGATGTGGCACACCCAGACTGGAGGCAGAGATGAGCCATCTCCCAACTTGCTGAAGAACGCTCGCTTCAAGGCAACAAAGGCAAACGTCGCGATCACTTTCCGTGATCACAACCAGATCCTGTTCACATCAGGATCGCTCAGGCCTCTCAGCAACCAGGAGGATGCCGACAGCATGGATCTCGATACCGACAATACCAAAGGTGGTAAAGGCAAGGGACCCGCTCTCGACCCCACTCCCGCCGAGGCTGCTGCTGCGGAATCTGCCTCCAAGGACAAGGCCAGGGAATCCAAGGACAAGTACCACCCGGTGAGGCTGCACTGGATTCTCAACAGCCAGGTGCCTGGATTCTACTTGTCTGTGAATCGTCGGGCCTCCAAGGATAGCGAATCTGACGACGACGACAACACGCCGGTCACCGTCCACTTCCATGTCAACAACATGAAGGTGAAGAAGGCCGAGAACAAGCCCGACCTAAGGGTTTGCCTGACATCTGGTCTCGGAGAAGAGCTCGCAAAGCGCCTCGATCCTGACTCTGGCATGGAGGCAGAATCCAAGACTTCTTCTGGATGCCTTTGGGGAACCGACGTCGAGCTCTGGAAGCCTGGCAACCTTGTCATTCCCGAATTGACGAACGGTGCGCCCCAGTTCTGCAATATCAGCAGAGACGAAATGGAGAGGATCCGGGTTACAGGCAGCGGCGCAACGCCCGGCGACACCACCGTCCTCTCGGTCGGCGACTGGGTTCTCTATGGCCTCATGACCTGCACAGCCTTCACCATGTTCAGGACATGGTCCAAGGACGACGAGTCGGTAAAGGTCTACGACTACTTCACCAAGTACATGCGTACTTTGCTGGATGAGGTCGCACTGATGGGTCACTTCCCGTTCTACGCCCGCCAGGCGAACCAACAGATGACCAACCTCCACTCGGAGAACTTCGTGATCGAGAATGCAGTCCCTCCGCGCAACATGGTCACATCGTGGCGCGTCACTTATCAGGGACAGACTCCCGTCTCAGCTGTCGCAGAAACCTGGACCGCGTTCACTCCGCTCATCGCCTACCCGGAGGCTCGAGCTAAGACTTTCGCAATGCGCCTCGGCATCGCACGCACCAGGCCGAATGAGCTCGCCGCTGTCCAGGAGGCAATCGACAAGTTCATGGGCAAGGTTGAGTGCACCTTCATGAAGTTGTCTCAAGTGGGTACTTACTACGGTGAGATCTTCTTGAGCAACAGCGAAGGCAAGATCTTTGTCGAGAACGGTGTGAAGCCACCTGTGCCCAACACTCGTGTCACCATGGAGGTCACCGGCGGGCAGTTCGACGGTAAGAAGCTTGCGGGTGTGGTGGTGCCAGACGTGTACGGCAGAGGACGCGACATTTGCGTGAGCGTCTACCTCAAACACGGCTCCGTCGACTTCCCAGAGGCATCTACCAATGTCAACGTGGATCTCTTTTTCGCCGCGCTCGCAGCTACTTCGAGCTCAAGAGGGAAATCCCCAAGGTAAAGGGTGACGAGAAGAAGAAGCTGCGTGAGAACCTCGACAGGTGGGACGCTGTGTGGAACCAGCGCTTCTGGGACCAGGTCGACATCCTCTTGGTGACGAACAACGGCTCAGCTCACCCACTGGCGACGTTGCACTTCAAGCCAAGGATCCTTGGCTCAGATGAAGTCGGACAAGCCTCCTTGACCGACCAAGGCACTCCAATTGCAGCTTACATCGACACATTGGAGGGCATGTGGGCAACTGGTGATCACCAGCAGCAGGGTCCTTCACCGCTGGCCAAGGGCTCCAACGAGGCTATCAGCGACGTCTCCAGGTCCCCCTTCGAGATGATGTTCAACAACAAATCGATCGCGGAGAGGATCATGTTGCTTGAGCAGCACCGTATGAGGCCGGTGATCTCGAGAATGGTCTCTCTCCTGTGGTACAGGGGATTGCTCAGGGATGGCATCTCGGTGCTCACGGCTTCTCCCTTGGAGCTTACCATCCTGGAGGCTTACGACAAGCTCAAGCCCCACTGGAGCGGTACCACCAGGATGATGGTCGACGTCAGTGGCCCCAATGTCTCCTCTGCGAAGTATGGCGACCGTTCATCGCTGTACAACCGCGCCGAGGCCGACTTGATCCTGGACCACATCGAGTACCTTATCAGCTTCGTCCCAACGCCAGCTACCGTGGGCCAGACACCGCGCCGCCGCATTCACCAGGAGGACATCATGATCATCACTGGCTACAGCGGCCAGACGATGTACATCATCGCCGAGCTGTGGAGACGCCAGATCAACATTCCTGGAAATGGCGAGGTCAGAGTCAAGGAGGTCCGCACCATGACGACTGGCTCGGTTCAAGGCGGTGAATCGCCGATCGTGCTGCACAGCATGGTTCGTAACACACCGGACCAGCCACTTGCGATGGGCTTCACTCGCAAGTCCAACCAGCTGTGTGTGAACTTCTCGCGTGCGCAGATTCTTCACATCTCCTTCGGCAACATCAAGGCTCTCATGCAAGCCAAGATCAATGAGGCCAAGCAGTTCGCGAAGGGTGGTATCCTGTACACTTGGGGCCAGATCCTTCAGGACTTCTACGACCAGAAGGAGATGTTGTCTGGCGCGCACTTGAGGGCTCTCCACCAGAACAGCACGCCAGACATTGGCGACGCCATCTTTGGTCAGTTCACGCCAAATTCTGCCATAACTGGCCTTGGTCTGCGCAATCCTGGTCGCGGTGGTGCCCGTGGCGGTCGTGGTGGTCGCGGTGGTCGCGGTGGTCGTGGTCGTGGTCGTGGCGATGGTGGACAGAAGCCTGGTGAGCGTGGCCAGCCGTTCGTCATGCGCGAGCCTCCCAAGTTCGAGCCTGCCGCCAATCGTATGCGCGACAACATCGAGGCTCAGCGGGTCAAGGCTGGCAAGAAGCGCATCGCTGCTCACGAGTCCAACGACCAGCGCATGCAGTACCAGCCGGCCAGGAAGAAGGCGAAGGATGGCGAGCTGGAGGAGGGCGAGGTCGAAGGTGAGAGCATGAACGTCGATAAGTCGTGAGCTCGGTAAGTTTGCATCAGTTGTCGTCGTCCTGTGGAAAGTTGTGACTGACTCTTGTTGCAGACCATCACCGCTTCTGCCTGCTCGAGCCCGGGCACCCACATGTGGCACCAACCATGATAACTTCATGGTAAGTAGTCTCACCTCAATCTGATCTCAGATGGCGGTCGCTAATTGATATTCAGGTAGCAAGTGGACCTGGCGTTTTTGGGAGTTCGCCTTGAATAACCCTTGTTGTGGGTGTTACGCCAAACCCTCTGCGTTTAGTGGGAGTCAGCATTGAAGAACCCTAACCCAAGAAAAAAACCATCGTTGTGGGTGTATCAAAAAACCCTCTGCGTTTAGTGGGAGTCAGCATCGAAGAACCCTAAATAAAAATTGACCGTCAAGTGCGGCCGGTCGGCGGCAAGTGAGCAGAAATGCTCACGAGCGAGCCAGAGGCGAGCACGGCGGTGGAGCATGGTGGGAGGTTTATTGGGATGGGAGTCGGACGGAAAGGGAGAGGAAGGTGGATGGTGGCGATATCAGTCCAGGTGAAGGTGAGTGCTTTATCGCAAGCCGTTGCTTCCGGAGATCAACACTAACGATCCCGACAGGTCAATGCAACACACAACAGGCGCAGGCTGTCAGCAACTTGGAAGTGCAGGCTGTGCATATCAGCGCAGTTGACCACTGAACACTCGTGAGAGACGCCGAGAACACTTCTCAGCCCTGCAGTGGTCAGCTGGTCTCGTCGCAGGCTTCGACAAGATATCGATGCCACCGCAGCAATGGCGACGCACGTCGACAAACTCCCTTTCAGTAGTTCAGGACTGAGCCATCTCTCGGACATGCATCCATCATGCATTTACCCGCGACTGTGAAGCCTTTCCCGGTATTTGCGTACCACGTGGAACAGGCTACGTCACTCACTTCGACGCATCGGACACACAGTTGCAAGCTCAGCAATACACCGTCAGTCACCTACTGGCCCACAATGCAACGGTACATGGATTGTCCACAGCTCAGCACCACCACTGGCACCGTCTCACAGCAGATAATTAGCTCGTCATACCACAGGATCTCTGTCCGCCGCCACGTGAATGCTACAACCTCGGAAACGACCACGACTTCACCATACCGTGGAGTCTGCGCCAGCTCATACGTAAGGTACATTCGATCTTGCAGCCGATCGCAAACTCCCCATTGAGTCGCTCGTGCTAGCTCTCCTGCGACCGAGAACTCCTCACATCTGATTGTGCCGCCGCGGATGTGGTTGGTAGCATGACGAAGTCTCTGCAAGCTTTCACGCCAGCCGTACCCTCACAACTCCAATTTTTGCACGACAACACAACATGATGGCATCAATGTCGTAGCCACGAAGACACCGGCCTCAGCGTTCGGTTTCACGACTTCTTCCACCTGAGCTCGGTCCACCGTCATTGGAGTCAAGACAGTCATCCGCCAACGAACACCCCCGACACAGTAGACGCATGCTCGTCTTCGTCCTGATTGCGCACCCTACATTCACATCCGTAATGCTGCCACAGACTACCTAGTGCGCCATCAGCTTCACCACGACGTCAGCGCACCATTACGGATAACAACAAGTTGCCTGTTTTGCATCTTTATCAAAGATATCTTGGAATGGGGAGCGGAGGGAATGATCTTTGGAACGGAGAGTGGAGGCAGTGATCTTTGAGAGGGAGAGCAGAAGGAGCCGTCTTTGGCGTGGAGAGGAGGCAGTGACCTTTGGGATGAATGGCGGAGGGCTGAGAGTTGCTGCAAGTGTGGAGGACCGCGAAAGCAATTCCATAGCTTTGCAAATCCCCACCACATTTGCAACCGTGATTCTTCTTCAATGTGAAATCGTGGATACACGTTTACTTGGAAATGTTTTAGCGGTGTCAATACCCAACCTGTTGCCTTCGGACGGCTGGTCGAGATTCCCAGTTCACAGACGGATTGGGCAAGGACTCTCCCGGGGTTCGCGAATCGCAGCATTTCCTAAAACACATCAGGCTGTGGTAGCATTTATACAGGGCAAAATGATCCTTTGCTAGTTGCATGTGCACAAGGATATGGCGGATTTTGGAGTACAAAGCGCGTAGGTATTTACAGACACTGACTTGGACCAATGATGATACATGTATGCAGTTGCCTTCTTCTCAGTTATCGCTTGGTGACTCGGAAGCAGCGTTGAGCAAAGTCTAATTATACACTTGCCCAAAATGACCTTATGTCTTGCGGCGTTCCTGCGCCAATCACTTCTTGCGTGTGTGCTTCGTCGCGTTCGTCTTCTCTTGATCTTGGAAATAATTGGAATTAAGTCTTTACTTTACGCTATATGCGGCACCCCGGACTTATTAAACCTTACGATCTGCCAGAATACATAGCACGACCAACTGCCGCAACACCTTTCCTTGCGGTTGTCGGCAGGAAGTCCAGACCGCCCAAGTCAAAGGTGCGACACCGAGTCGATGTCTAGTTGATAGGTCGCGACCCTTTGCGGTGTGCATGCCTCCAGAAAAAACATATGGTTGCGTCGTGTATCAACAGAGCGCCAGGAAGCGCAACGGCGAAGACGCAGACGCTGCTGTATCTGCTATGACGATCACAAGGTCACGTGATCGATCACAGAAAAGTGGACTGGGCTGAATACTGGTCCAGCCTGCCAAGGTTAGCGAACGTCGCATCTTCAGACAGGAGATATGGCGTTATTGTACGAAGATAAATGGAAAGAAGGTCCACCAGAAACCCTCAAAGAGAAAGAAGTGTCGCATTGTCATCATGGCGCCGGGACCTGCGAAGCCGTTCTTTCTATGGCTCGTCGCGAAACAAAAAGGAGCTTCGATATTGTACCGAAGCGGAAGAAGCATATTTTGGTCTCTTACGAAGTGGTCGAGGCAGATTTGCAGAATTGCTGAAGGCAAGATTGCAAAATTAATGAGAGATGTTACTTACCACTTTGAGAAAAGGCGATTATACCACCAACCAGGACGGCCTTACTCCGCCTCAAGAACCAAGGTGTGAACTGCGCCAAAGGACATCCAACAATCACAAGAAGGTGTCCTCCGCCGCGCATTTCCTTAGATGCAGTGCGATAGCTTGGGCACTCAAAATGATGCTTGCCTGCTCTTGTCGCCCCTCCAGATGCCTGGGCTTTCTAACTTCAAGATGGCCATCGTTTGCACCGATATGAACTCAATGGCTGCATGTCGCAAAACCTTCAATGGAGTAATTGCATGCGCAGAAGTATTGTTGAGGGAGCTATGACTTCCGCTCTCACGGGCGTCCTGCTACAGCTGTGTACCAGCGATCTGGACGTCGCTTTGTCGCAAACGCGATGGTACTGAGACCGACAGTCATCTCGAAACTGCGCAAATGGACAGGATACAAGTGTTCTATACTGCTTGAAAGAAAAACGCGAGTATTCTGACGGAAGAGTAAGCCTGGCGCGTCGTGCTCTGCGAGGTGCGCGCGAATCCACCAAGTCCGACGTCGCCCATCGTGCCTTCCTCGTCCATCGTGCCTTCCACATGAACGACGAACTAGTCGGTGTGGCCGCCTGGCCGCCTCGCGAGATACTCAGTAGGTATGTCCCGTCGCTCTCTTCCATCCCGTCTTCCTCTCCCCAGCAATACCACACCAGCCTTCCAAGGCCATATACGATTTTCCAATCCGTAGGTACTGCCGCAACACCACCACCGGGTACCCATCTCTTCGGGACCCATTTATTTACCACCAGGCTCTGCTGCCGCAGCAGAGTTAGGACAACTGCTTAATTGCAGCTGTTCAGGTGATTGCTTGATTGCAACCACCGCCTGCTTCATTGCAGTATAAACATGCCGGGTACTGTTCTCTACAGACCCATTATATTCACTCTCCCTTGCACCTCTTAATTGAGCGTGCATCTCCCATCAACAATGGGTCCATCTTCCACTGCTCGCTCACCGAGATCCGCTCGCCTGGCTGCACAGGCTCAAAACCATGGCGGAAGCGCCCAGGTAACAGCTCAAGCTGCAGCAGTGCCTCGTGCCATCGCCGCCGAACTGGCCAGGCAGGCATCTCGCCCTGCTTCACCATCTGAGCGGCCAAGCAAGCGTCAGCGTGTGCAGCTTGGCCAGGGTAGGACTGAGGGCGAAGGCAGCTCCGCCAGCAAGCTGACCGCGAAAGCGAAGAAGGCTAAGCAAGAAGAGCTGAGAAAGATCGAGCTTCAGCAGCAGATACTCCGTCTGACGCAAGAGCTAACTCAGATCACGGAGCAAGGTCAGCAAGGCCAGAGCAGTGATAACGATCGTGACGAAGGCGAGAACGACGACGGGAGCGACAACGACCCCAACTATACGCTGTTCGTTCCCAGCGGTGATGCCGATGAACTGTCCGGCGACCGTCCGCCAACCGCCGACAAGCCAACGGAGGAGAACCTTAGTGCATTGGAGCAGCTCCAACAGCAAAGACTGGCCGAGCAAGAGCAGAGGGCGAGGAATCCACCGCCAGCGAACGAGTCTCGTCACGACAACGCTGCGAGGGAGCAGAGACAAGAGTTTGAAGAGCTCAAGACAAAGCTGCGCAATTCGAAAGACCCTTTCGCCAAACCACTGCGCGAGTGCATGGATTTCTTCGAGAGCAAAGCGGCGGCCATGGAGCTGGAGACTGGACTGCGAGCCAAGATCATGGAGGTCAGATCGCCTGCAAGCGTATCATCGACGGACAGTGTCAACTACACCGTGGAGGACATAATGTCAATCGCTCCTGACGATTCGGACATTGCAGCATGGGCATCTGATACGATTCTGGATGTTAAGATCAACGTTGTCAACGCCAGGATCCGCCAGCACAAGGCTTACATCGCGAACATCGCCGAGCTTGGAATGTTCATATTCCGTGACGACGAGAACGGGTACTATGCCAACGATGGTGAAGCTCTCAACCAGAGGGAAGGCGAGACAAGCCTCGAGGCTCGCACCCGCGTGTTGATCGAGCACCGCAATGCCGCCATCGACGAGGTCAATGACGCGACAAACGCAAGGGCGAATCCGCTTGACCCGAGTCTTTACCCAGCTGGACACATGCCCGCAGATACAACACGTCTGCTGTTACCGTACAACATCTCCAACAGCCACTGGGTGCTTGTCGAGATCGAAGTCGATGCTGCGAAGACTCATGGTCACGTTCGCTTGTACAACAGCATGGGTGGATCTACTTCTCGGCCACGCGGAAACGCTTACGCTACTGTTCACCGCGAGTTACCGGAGATTCTGAGGCTAATCCAGAGGCGGCCTGATCTTGGCTGGGACCGCGTGCAATTCAACGGCGACATTCCTGATCTGAAGAGATGTCCTCAACAGGACAACTCTACCGACTGTGGTTTCTGGAGTATCTACTTCGCAGAGCAACTCGCTAATGCTGAGCCTTTGTCAGAAGGCATTATCAAAGGTGTCAGAAAGGCAACGCAAGGAAAGGTCTTGCGGTGGGAAGTCATGAAGGACATCTACCACCATCTGCTGAACAAGCAGTTGGCAGGGAAAGGCCCGCTGGAGCCTATTGTTGGCTTGGGTGGCGACAAGAAAGGCGGTCGGGGATCCAAAACACGCAAAGGCCCCAAGTCCTCCAATAGCTCCAAGGGCTTGAGCAGGAAAGCCCGTAATAGCAATGCTACTGGTCCCGACGAGCCAAACAATGGAGATGTCGAAACTCTCGGCCTTGGCCACCCTGGTCATGAAGCGAGCGACAACGATTCTGGAGACACCTGGGAACAGTTTGACGATTACAGGTTCGATCTTCGTCAGATGATCTGTGATCTCCTCGAGGAGGAGGACTCTTACTATTCCGAAGAAATGATCCTGGACGAGGTCCTGTCTCGGGTGCAAGCCCTCGCGGCTGAACAGGAGGCCAACATCGAAGGCCAGGAATCGGCTATTTGCGATCGAGCATCCGCGATACTGGAGCGACCATGCAGATCGCTCATGAGACTGGAAGTTCTGAGTCCCGAGGAGGTTGATGTCGAAGAGACTGTCACCGAAGGTGGCCCCTGGTACCGCTTGGATCCTAATCCCGTCCATTCCGTGTCCACAGCAGCGAGGCGAGCTTTGCTGTCTTCACCAAAACAGCGTCCGCAGCTATTGGATCCGATCACGAGAATGTTCCTGCTTACGGTATCCATCGTCAGAGCCAGTGGTGCGCAACAGTTCGAGGAAGGCTTCGAGAATCTCAGAGAACGATCGACAGAACAGGTTGCGTCCTTTCACAACGCCTTTGGTCGGCAATCACCTATGCCAAAAGCTGTCCAAACATGGGATGATATGTTCGACTTGGACCCTAGCTGTCCTCCTTGGACTGATTACGTCTTCTCTGGCACCAGCAGGGATCGCCTGTTCAATCGTGATGCCGCCGGTCAGAATGGAAAGTCTGGAGATCGCCTCAGGAAGCTCCTCGCCGACGCCAACACCTGGGCACAGACTGAGGCTCGCTGCAGACAGCCAGTGGCTCTGCTCTGGTCTGGTGGTGATGGCGGTACTTCGGACAGCGAAAGGTGGATCGAAATTCAAGAAGCCCACCCGTACCTTGATTTCTACGTGGTAATCGTCCAGCCGTCTTTCCGCTGCTGGAACCTTGCATACTTCCGTGTGGACGAGGAGAGTAACAACTGCTGGGCAGCGTTCGACGTCGATACACTCGCCGATTTGCAGCGCGGAAATCTCGAAGATATCCAAGCCAGAGTTGGTGATCTTGACATCGCTGATCTCCCGGAGTATCGGTTCACGGTAGCGTCGAATCTTATCCAGAATCTCAAGGAAGACATGTCACTCCGCGGAACAGGAAGGGACACGCTGCACATCCATCCGCAGCGCCAAAACCAGTTGGCTGCGCAACTGACTGGCGAAAGCCGCAAGACATTTGCTCTGGCACAGAAGAGCAAAGAATGCGAGGTTTGCAATGTCAGCGCAGAAGAAGAGCAAGCTCTAGCTCTCACTTGGTCACGCGGTCACTCAACGGACCTGGCAGTTGTTTGTGGGGATCATGCCGATGGTACCATCACGGCGGGAGTCGCCGCGTCTGCGACTGGGACGCACCTCTCATCGGAACTCCTCAGTCCGTTTGCACCTCCTGCTGCATCAAAAGCAAAGATTCTGCTCTTGTGCAGATACTGCGATGCAGAGTTCCCCGACGCTCTCTCACTGGACGCGCACCTGGAAACGCACGATGAAGGAAGAGATGACCGTCCGTTCCCATGCTCCAAGTGCAATAAGCGCTTCAAACAGAACGGCCTCCTCCAAAGACACATGAAGGTTCATACCGACGAAAAACCACACGCCTGCACTAAATGCAAGAGTCGCTTCAAGGGCGTTGAGGCGTTAAAGTTGCACATGAGGACGGTACACCCAGTGAGAGAGGGCGAGTGGCATGGACTGCACCAGTGTCAAGAATGCAATGCGGAATTCGAATGGCTCCATGAACTTGTGAAGCACTCGGAAAAGCACAACGTTGCGTGCTCTATCTGCAAACGCCGATTCGACGGCCCGAACGGATTAAGAAACTTGCGAGCTCATATGCAAACGAAGCATTCGGACGATCGACCCTGGCCATGCAGCAAGTGTGAGAAGCGGTTCAAGCGCAAAGGGGATCTGCGTACCCATGTGGCAGCTGTCCACGATTCGAACCTCGAAGTCATGGATGACGCAAGACAGCTAGAGAATCCTTTTCCATGCAACCATCCTGGTTGCGGCCTCAGCTTCAAGCTCAAGCGTCTTCTGACTGCGCATTCGCGTGTGCATTCTGACGAGCGTCCGCATCCATGCACGGTCGCCAATTGCAAGAGCCGCTTCAAGACTGCGACAGAATTGAAGAGCCATCTGAAGGCTGTTCATCAGATCATAGACGAGTCGAATCGCGCCACGCCAAAACCGTTCGTATGCACGCATCCGGGTTGCAATCAAAGCTTTCAATGGAAGAGCAGATTGCAGTCGCACATGCTGGTACATTCTGGGGATCGTCCATTTGCATGTAAACTGTGCGATGCGACATGGAAGAGGAAAAGCGAGCTCACTGTCCACATGAGAAATGCGCACGGGCAATGATTGTGACCAGCTGGATGAAGATGGACAAGTCCGCATGCTTTCGAGCCTGCAGTAAGTACAGTTCCGTTACGACAGGACTCTCCTCAAACAAACGCTAACGTCGTGGTAGGCCCAAACGGCACAATCGCAGTCGAGAGCAATTGACCAACGAGAACGTGCACAGGGCCTGACAAGCCAGCATGCTTCGAGCTTGCAGTAAGTCGCCAGCAACCACTCTCGCGGTCTAGGTTCAGAGTCCATACTAGTCTCTCGGCGGCAGAGCGAGCAGTACGGATTTCGAAGCCAGACCGCGGACCACTACAATTGATCACGTGCTCACATATCCACAGCAGTCACCTCGACTTCTGGCAGCCAACAGCCATTTTCCTTGGCGCCAAACCCCGCCATCGGCCTCTGTGTCATTCAACATGCGCGATCGAACTCGATTTTTTGGTCTTCTCCTAAAGAATGGCGACTTTCGACGCATTTACGACGCTACACAAGCAAACCAATGTCTGCTACCATCATTCTAGGCGCCCAATGGGGCGATGAGGGCAAAGGGAAGATCGTGGACGTGTTATGCTCTAATATCCAGCTATGCTGCAGGTATGTTCACAGCATCGACGCGCATGCGCATCCAGTTCGGTTAATCTAACCATTCACAATTTAGAGCACAAGGCGGACACAACGCTGGACACACCATTGTCAAGGACGGCACAACTTTCGATGTCCACATCCTGCGTAAGTCACCTTCACTCGCTCCGCGCGACCAGTCGCTAACATTTCAACAGCCTCCGGCGTCCTCACCGAGGGTTGCGTCAACCTCATCGGTTCCGGCTGCGTTGTCCACGTTCCCAACCTCTTCCACGAGATCGATGTCCTCGAGAAGCACGGCATCACCACCAAGGACCGCGTGCTTGTCAGCGACCGCTGCCACGTCGACCTGGACCTTCACACCAAGGTAGACGGTCTTGAGGAGGTGGAACTTGGAAACGCGAAGGTCGGCACCACCGGAAAGGGTATTGGACCAACATACTCCACAAAGGCTTCCCGCAGCGGTATCCGTATCTCCGACGTCTTCGACAAGAAGCGCTTTGACGAGAAGCTCCAGCACCTCGCCGATAGCTACAAGAAGCGCTACGGCGACCTGCTCAAGTACGACGTCGAGGACGAGATCAAGCGCTTCGACGACTACCGTGTGCGCCTGCAGCCGTACGTCGTTGACCAGGTTCCTCTCATTGAGAGCGCGGTCAAGGGCAACGTCAACATGCTTGTTGAGGGCGCCAACGCGCTCATGCTGGACATTGACAACGGCACTTACCCCTACGTGACCTCCTCCAACACCGGTCTCGGCGGTATCTTCACTGGTCTTCACCTCCACCCGCGCAAGATCAAGGAGACCATCGGTGTCGTGAAGGCTTACACCACCCGTGTCGGCTCGGGACCTTTCCCTACTGAGCAGCTTAACGAGGTGGGCGAGACTCTTCAAAAGGTCGGCCGCGAGTTCGGTGTGACCACTGGTCGCAAGCGCCGCTGCGGATGGCTCGACTTGGTCCTCGTCAAGTACTCCAACTCTATCAACTGGTACGACGCCATCAACCTCACCAAGCTCGACATTCTGGACGACTTCGACGAGATCAAGGTCGCCACCGCGTACGAGCACAACGGCCAGGAGATCACCAGCTTCCCCGCCGACCTCACCGTGCTGGACAACATGACCGTCAAGTACGACACCCTGCCCGGCTGGAAGGCCAACACCATGGGCCTCAAGAAGTGGGAGGATCTCCCCGAGAACGCGCGCAAGTACGTCGAGTACATCGAGAAGTTCACCGGCGTGCACATCAAGTACATCGGCACTGGTCCCGGCCAGGAGAACATGATTGTGAGATAGAGAGTCTGGGGCAGAGCCAGCAACAGTAACCACAGGAAACGAATGGGACGAGAAAAAAACTTTTCGACACTCTGATAGACGTGAGAGAAAGGGAAGGAGCTTCGGCAGCTATGAGAAATTGAAAATAAAATGATGTTTGCAAATGTATACTCTGTGTGTCAGTCAATGTGTTGACGTTGCTAGCCTTGTGAAACTTGTGGTGTCTGTCACTCCGTCTGTGGCGTCGCAGCTCGAGCGCCCATCGTGCACGACCATCGGTAGCAGGGCTTGATGATTCACGGGTGTATCCTAAGAGTAACCACAGCTGTCAATTATGCACGTAGCCGCCCGGTTTCTGGAAAGCACACTGCACGTAGTGCACGGCACTGCGAGGTGAGGATATGGATCACATTCACCGCCCGTTTTGTTACGCGGGCAACGTCGCGCGCGGTGTCTCAATATCGTTAAGCGATTATCTCGCACATCCAATCTGCGCCTATGCCGAAGCGGGCAGGTGCTCGACTGGGTTACAGGCATCACGTTGCGAAGAAGCAAGAGTCATACAAAACTCGGTATTTGTTATTGGTTGGGAAGACGAGGATGGCTGTGTGGTGGTAGGCGAAGTGGGGTTTTGTGGGCGATAGCGAGCACGCACAGTCATGGGTACTTGTGAGCTTGTGCAAAACAAGCGCTGCGGCGTACTGTTTATGAGCAAGGTGAAGAGCTTTGACGAAACCGTTCGATTTTGATTCCGAAACCCGAGCTTTCACAGGCGTCATCTGCTGCTTGCCTGTTGCCATCGAACCTCTGATCGCTTGCACTACGCCAGCGTGCTATTCACCTGCCGTGCCTGCTGTACCATCCTACCCTACCCTGTACATAGCAAACAACGCCATTACACGACTGCCATCTGAGGCGACTCTTCAGCCTCTTCACTGCTGCGCCGGCGACTGAAGACTGTACGCACGCACGCGCGAGATGCGCTGATACCACCCCACCCCATACTTGACGACTTGGACTTGGACCTGAAGACCGACGATCACTTGCGCCTTTGTTTTTGCTTGCCCAACCAAGGCGAACACCCGCCAAACATGTTTGCGCATTGCAAGGGCGACGTCTGGCGCTCCGATGACTTTTCGCGATGCTTCAAGCAGGAGTATGTTCCGCCTCGTATCCATGCTTGTGAAGAAATTTGGCTAACCATAGTCGTACGACCACCAGCTACCTGCAAACTCTCTTCCCACTGGTTGCGTGCGCCGCATCGTTAATATTCCTGGCCGTACAGGCCATTGTCGCCGTGAGACGATCACGACTGCAGACTGCATACGATTTACTAAAAGATGAACAACATAATGGACGACTGGCCGATGAGGAAGATGAGGACTCGGAGGAGGATGAGCTGAATTTGAACGAGGACCTCGCGTTGATGGCGACAAAATCTGTCGCAGACGCTTCTGTGCTGGAGTTCGACAGACCCAAGGGCGAGATCTGGATTCCTCTTGCTGAGGAGGTTTGTGTCCTGGCCGTGCTGTGTATACAAGTCGCCTTGCTGCTCGAGCAATGGGATCGCAAAGGCCGTATTGCCGCTATTGCTCAGGTCGCGGAATGGGCATATATCTCAGCTTTGACTTCCCTCCGACTGGTCTTCTCCGCTTCGCATAGATTCTCCTTCTCCAAGCTCTGGTATCACACTGGCCTTCTCTACGCCGCGCAATGGATTTTCACACTCTTGGTCTTCCGCTCTGAGATTATCCACCCGCACTCCGGATACACCCAGGCTCTGGTCAGTAGCTACTTTGCACTCAACACTGTGCTCGCACTCATTGCTGGAACCTCTCGCAAAGGCAACAAGCCCGTTTACGTGGAATACGAGGGCGAATTGAAGCCCGCGCAGGAACCATTGGCCAGTGTCTTGTCTTCTCTTACCTTCACATGGGTGGATCAGGTTGTATGGACTGGCTACAAGAAAGCATACGAGATGAGCGACGTCTGGAATCTCCCTGGTCAGGACAAGGCTGCTGCCATTCTCGCCGACTACCGTCAAGTGAAGAAGACCAATATTCTGGCCTTCCACTTGCTGAAGTACTTTAAGCAAGGTCTTCTCATTCAAGCGGCATGGGCAGCTGTTTCTGGTCTTATCACCTTTATCCCGACACTGTTACTCAAGGCGATTCTCGAATACGTAGAGAACCCCAGCAGCGTACCCAAAAATGCTGCTTGGTTCTATGTGATCCTTCTCTTCGTTTCTGGAGTTGTCAACGCAACATCAAGCGGTCAGGCTCTGTGGAAGGGTAGGAAAGTCTGCATCAGACTGCGAGCCATCATCATCGGTGAAATTTACGCCAAAGCCCTTCGCAGACGCGCCGCTGCAAGCCCCGACAAAGTATTGGGAGAGGCAGAAGCCAGCAAGGCAAAGGACGAGCAAAAGAAGGGCTTCCTTCAAAAAATCTTTGGAAGCAAGAAGAAGACTGATGACACTAAGACTGACGTGACCAAGAAGCCCGAGGATGATTCTCAAGTCACTTCTGGAGCAATTATCAACCTCATGGCTGTTGACTCGTTCAAGGTGGCTGAAATTAGCGCTTACTTGCACTTCCTCTGGGCAGAGACTCCGGTTCAATTCGTTCTTGCCGTGGTCCTACTCTACCAAATTCTCGGTTACAGTAGTATTGTCGGAATTGGTATGATGGCCCTCCTTTTGCCTGTCAACATGTGGATTGCAAGGCAATTTGCATCTTCCCAGAAGAAGATTCTGGCTGCTACTGACGCAAGAATTCACACTACCAACGAGGTGCTCACCAACATTCGCATCATCAAATACTTTGCCTGGGAACAGCGCTTCTTGGGTGATGTTGAAGAGAAGCGTGTCACCGAGCTGAAGCATCTGAGGAACCGATACATAATCTGGTCTGTCGCAGCTACTATCTGGTCTGGAGCCCCGGTTGTGATCACGTTCCTCACTTTCCTCATCTACACCATGGTCGAGAAGAAGGACCTCATCCCGTCTGTTGCGTTCACTGCTTTGTCGCTGTTTAGTTTGCTCCGCATTCCTTTGGACCAACTTGCCGATATGGTCGCGCACGTTCAGGAATCCAAGGTCTCTGTGGATCGTGTCGAAGAATACCTTAACGAACCCGAAACCGACAAGTACCAGCAGCTTCAAGGTGACGTGCTTGACGAAGAAGGCGAGCCTCTGATTGGATTCGACAACGGCACTTTCTCTTGGGGCAACATCGACACCGACGACTTCAAGATGATTGATCTCAACGTAAACTTCAAGGTCGGACAGGTGAACGTCATTATCGGTCCTACTGGCAGTGGCAAGACATCCCTGCTTATGGCACTGCTCGGCGAGATGTCCCTGGTTAACGGAAGCGTGTACCTGCCCGGAGGCAAGTGTCGTGAGGATCTCAAGGCCGACCCGGAAACTGGACTGACTGAGAGCGTCGCCTACTGTGCACAGCAAGCTTGGCTCGTTAACGGAACCATCAAAGAAAACATCGTGTTCGCAAGCCCCTGGGACGCTAAGCGCTACAAGAACGTCATTGTGGCATGCTCCCTCCAACGTGACCTGGAAATCTTGGACTCTGGTGACCAGACGCTTGTCGGAGAGAAGGGTGTTACCCTATCTGGTGGTCAGAAGCAGCGCATTAGCTTGGCAAGAGCTTTGTACTGCAACGCTAGGCATGTACTCCTCGACGACGTCCTCAGCGCTGTCGACTCGCATACCGCCAAGTGGATTTTCGACAACGCGCTGTTGGGCCCTCTGATGTACAACCGTACCTGCATTCTCGTTACACACAATGCCGTTTTGTGCTTGCCGCAAGCCGCGTACGCTGTCGTCTTGGACAACGGTCGCATCAGCGCTCAGGGCACAGCTCAGGAAGTTATCGCCTCTGGAACGCTGCACGAAGATCTTTCCAAGCTGGAGTCGAAATCTACCACGCGTGGTCCTTCCCGCGTACCCTCAAAGATCGCTGTTGAGCCTGTGGAGCCTGCGGAACCTGCACTTGAAGCTCGCGAAGAAGAGTTCCACATTCATGAACCGAACGGTATTCCTAACGGCGATCCATTGATGAAGGTACCCACCAAGGACATTCCTGGCATGAACTCTACTGCCGAAGCCGCTCAGCCTGACGAGAAGAAGAGCACTGGAGCTATCAAATTCAGCATCATTTTCATGTACTTGCGCTCCATGGGTGGCTGGTTCTACTGGACCGTCGCTGGTGTCTCTTTCGCGCTGCAGCAGGTTTCTCAGGTCTCGACCAACGTCTGGATTAGACAGTGGGCGAACGCATACGCCAACAAGGAAGCTATCTCTATCATGGGCGAATCTCACAACCAGACTGAGCTCACATACGTCCGTGGTGGTGTCAGCAGTTCCTTTAGCTGTCTTCGCAGTGGTTCGTGCGTCTGGAACATCCCTGGCTTGACCACACAAAGTTCTAGTGACTTCAGTGTGGCTTCGACTAGCTCTGAAGTCAACGCTGGGTACTACCTTGGTGTGTACGCTGTTCTCGGTGTGGCGTACATGTTCATCACTCTGTTCCGTGAGGGTGTACTGTTTAGTGGTTCTATCGGCGCCTCTAAGCGTATCCACCGCCAATTGATGGAGAGCATCACTCGCGCCAAGTTCCGCTTCTTCGATGCCACACCTCTCGGCCAAATCATGAACCGCTTCTCCAAGGACATCGAGGCTATCGACCAAGAAGTCGCGCCGGTGGCGGTTGGCTTTGTCCACTGCTTCTTCTCAATTATCACGATTATCATTCTGATCTCTGCGATTACACCCGGTTTCCTGATTGCTGGCTTCTTCATTACGATCTTGTACTTCCTCATTGGTCGCTTCTACATCTCGTCCTCCCGCGACCTGAAGCGTCTGGAGTCTATCCAACGCAGCCCGCTTTACCAGCAATTCGGCGAGACCATGTCTGGCACCACCACCATCCGTGCCTACGGTGATGAGCGCCGCTTCATTCGTGACAATCTTAACAAGATCAACACCCACAGCCGTCCGTTCATCTACCTGTGGGCTGCCAACCGCTGGCTTGCGTTCCGTGTCGATGTTGTCGGCGCTCTAGTCTCCTTGTTCGCGGGTGCCTTCGTGGTCACCAGTGTAGGAAAGATCGATGCAGGTGCTGCTGGTCTGGCTATGACGTACGCTGTCACTTTCACCGAGAACGTCCTCTGGTTTGTTCGTCTCTACTCGAGCAACGAGCAGAACATGAATTCTGTCGAGAGAATCAAGGAATACTTGGACGTCGACCAGGAGGCTGCTCTTATTGTGGAGGACAACAGACCTGCTGCCAACTGGCCAAGCAAGGGTGGCGTCGAGTTCATCTGCTACACTACCAGGTACCGCAGCGACTTTGACCCAGTGCTCAAGAACCTCACCTTCAAGATTCTGCCTGGCGAGAAGGTTGGTATTGTTGGCAGGACCGGTGCTGGCAAGAGCTCTCTCGCTCTCGCGCTTTTCCGTGCGCTTGAAGCTGAGCAGGGTAAGATTCTCATCGATGATATCGACATTGGCCTCATCGGTCTGCAGGATCTCCGCGAGAATATCGTTATGGTGCCTCAGGACCCGACTCTCTTCACAGGCACCATCAGGACCAACTTGGATCCTTTCGGCCTGTTCACTGATGAGGAGATCTTCACCGCCCTGCGTGGTGTGCAGCTGATCAACGGCCCTTCCGCTGCCAACTCTCGTCCGGAGACACCTGTTCAGACTCTTCGCAAGAATGGCGCAGACTCACCAAACAAGCCGAACTCGCCCGCCTCGTCCACCACAGCAAATGGTTCTGCCGCCGACACCTCCGTAATGGAGAACAAGAACATCTTCCTCAACCTCTCCTCCACCGTCGCCGAGTCCGGAGCCAACCTCTCCCAAGGCCAGCGCCAGCTCCTCTGCTTGGCTCGCGCCCTCCTCAAGGCTCCCAAGGTCCTCCTCATGGACGAGGCAACCGCTTCCATCGACTACGCCACCGACGCCAGGATCCAAGAAACCATTCGGGAGATTAAGAACACCACCATCACCATCGCTCACCGCCTGCAGACCATCATCGACTACGACAAGGTCCTCGTCCTGGACAAGGGCGAGATCGTCGAGTTCGGCGATCCCTTCGACTTGGTCAGCAAGCCTGAAGGTGTCTTCCACGGCATGTGCGAGATGAGCGGCGATCTCGAGGTCCTGGAGCGTGAGGCGAAGAAGGCTCACGATGCTAGGAAATTGGTTGACGATTCGGCTTGATTTCCTTTTTGCCCTTTTTATTTCCTTTCCTGTTGATTCTCCTTTTTCTTTTCTAGTGTAAAGCATTTTTGATCTTTTGCGGGGTTGGAGCCTTTGCTACTTCAATGTCCTCATTCTTCGCTACCGAGCGGTCTTTTCCTTTTACTGTCGACTGTACATCTCATGTTCATGCTCATGTTCATCTTTGTCTGTTGCTTGTTATCCGTTTTTTGTGTTTAACTAAAACAAAACTCCTTTTTTGCGGAAAAACGCTGTTTGTGAGGGTCAATCTTAGGGCCCTCGAGAGTGTGAAGGAAGGAAAGAGAGAAAGAAAATTAAGAAAGAATTAAGCTGTACATAAACAATACAAATCCTTTTTCCAAAACTATGTTTCCGGTTTCAGCTAGAAGGTCGTTGAGATGGT
>Ga0265797_10001439_pt1 | contig 41761 bp, 36 predicted proteins | sample P2T30metagenome_FD_192433 | JGI IMG/M metagenome (GOLD analysis project Ga0265797, IMG submission 192433) | Plant litter microbial communities from East Loma Ridge, Irvine, California - P2 T30 | ecosystem: Environmental > Terrestrial > Plant litter > Unclassified | place: USA: California...
TCTTAACCCTTTCCCTCCCGCCGGGACACCCCAAGACTACGGCGCCTATCATATCCGCGGACAAGGTCGGGGTGCTCGGGATCTCCCCCTTCGACAGCCAGACAGGCAGGCAGATCCCAGCGGCCCGTTGAAGTCGGGTCAAAATAAGGTATATATGCACAGGCGACTCTCGTGGCCTCCCAATGAGTGGTTTGCAAGGATTCTCCTGCGCGTGCCAACGTGTCAATCAACAGGGAAACCACGTGCGGTCAGATTGGATTTTCAAACATTCCTTCGGTTCCCACCACCCCTCGCGTGGGAAATGGCACGCCGTACGCGTGCCAACGTTTTGACGGGTTTTGGTCTGGGTTTGTCTTTCCTTGCCTCTCTCTTTTGTACCTGCGTGCCTATCTGATGGCCTGATGAAATCGATCGATCGTTTCCAACGGCGTTTTGGCGCGACGCGTCGGACGTGCTGTGCTGTTAAATCGATTTTCACACAATCAACAGCGGCTGGCTGGCTGGCTGGTTGGCCTCTGAGTCCTCTTGGGTAGGTCGACTGATAGCAGCTGGGGAGGCTGTTTTCCTTCCTACCCTTTCCCCATACACAGATCCTGTGCGATTGTCGCCTTGCTTGATCAATACAAAAGACAAGCATACTTATAACCGAAGATGCCTACCCAGTATCTCACTGGTATGTATGCCGTTCTATGGTGGTACCATCCGCTCCGGCATATCCTAGTGTTGGCTTTCCCAGTGAGAGATGCCTCCTCTAATGACAACAGTCTCAGTGATATACTGACCACCAGTATGGTGAAAAGATTTGTGCCAAGGTAATACCACAAGATGCCGAATGGATACAACGCTACGATGCCGCTGAGAGTCTAAGGAGACTCGCTTTAGGTAGTGCATCTCTGTGGTGGAGGTTTTTCCCTAAGGTGGTCCCTTGAGATGTCTAGTGGATCTAATCCTACGTTGACACTGACAGTGATTGATTGAGCTGTCATCTCGGCGGTCGTACTGATGGTGTTTGGAAATATCATTGCTGATTGCCATCTCTCATTCTTGTGTTGACATATGCAATGTAGAAATGTCCACATATTGATCAATATATCCTGCGAGCTTGTTTCGCCAGTGCTCTCTGTGATCCACAACCTCGATGAACAGGAACGATCGTGAAAGACCAAATTGATACACATCCATCTTCGAGCAGGGAGGTCTTCACCTTCACCTTCGCATGTGATATTATCACTTTCACAGGCTTGCTGTTCACATCATGATGATTTCTCTAATTGTCACTAGGGTTGGGGTTGGGGTTGCGTTTGGCTGTCCTTATTATCAGCATGTTCGATTTTAGAGGTATTAGGCATACTTTTACTAACTCATTTACCAGACAATCGTTCCGGCCTATCTCGTTCCTGATCCTACCGCCGAGAAAGAGAGAGGACGACTCCCACTCGTCTCTACGGTATGGGGAATCCTTCGTGGTAATACCATCAAGCCTCGACTCCTCTAACCACTATCCTCGCCGCTGAGAAAGCAGTGTCTAGAAACACGTATCTCTCCGGCAAAGAAGTGTCCTTCTTTGTGATACCTAAGAGCTTCGACTTGTCTAGCACCTTACTCGCCAACAAGAGACAGGTACTTAGAAAGAGGCATATCTGCGGCAAGCGAGTCCATCGTAGTAACATCTTAGAGCTTTGACTGATATCAGCACTATGCTTACCTCTGAGAGGTGGTACTTCAAACTACGTATCCCACTGGCAAAGGGGAGCCGGTGGAGGTAACAACTAAGGAATTCGACTCATGTCAGTACTATGCTTGCCACTGAGAGACCGACCTCCAAGACCACGTATCTCACCGGCATAGCGTATTCTTCACGGTTAATACCTAAGGGCCTCGCCCATAATGAAATCTATGTTGCCCATGAGAGAGCTTGATTCATTAATTTCATTCTATCTTGCATATGCACGTTTCGGTTGTTATCTTTCTGATATGTTTCAACTATGGGAGTTTGTGACTTGGACGCTGATCGACGTTCGTGAGTAGTGTCACTATCATCGTCCCTCGTTGTTATTGCTAGTAGAACATGGGCACGAAAAGAGACATACATGTAAGTAGAAAATGGCATAGCTAGGCAAGTAGACAACTTTGCATTCTCGAGACACGATTCTATACCATGGTCAATAGTGAGGATTCAACCTGTTGCTCCACAGTAAAGACATCGGCGTAGAGTGCAAGGGCTCGGCGTTCAACTCGGGACGCAAGAGAGGATTACTGTGCAAATGCGACAATGTCATGACAAGATGTAGCGTTCTGAACGTATGTTTCTCGCAAAAACTACGTACCTAGCTATTCTAAGTGCGGGCAAGCTCGTCCAGAGACATCGCGAGCAGTCAGCCTACCAACGGCACACCTCAAGGAGCTCGTCAACGTATGGAAGGGGTTTGCTAGCCGGTGTACCAAACGAATGGGACCGCCAGCAAGCCTCTCATAAGCCGGAGCTGCTGTGTAGATGTGCCTAATCAGCCGAGTCCGCTCGCTCGCTCGAGCCCAGGAAACCAATGTTAGACGCGTGCAACGTGATGCAGAACGTCATCCAGTGGGAAAGAAAGAAAGAAATAAAAGTGTGCACCAATTGGCGGAAAAGAAGTACCAGGGTGATCCGAAAGCAGAGACGAAAAGGATGGGTAACTCCATCGTGCTCTAGCAGGCTTTGGTTACAGCCGCGAGCTTATCGTCATCGTTGCCATCCTTGGTCGAGCCTCGGTGTACCCGGGTATGAGAGAAGAGAAGAGTAGAGTCGAGAGTCATGGTGAACGTTCCAGCCAATGCTGACCGCCTGTGGTGATGTTACTCCACCACATGAGCCTTTTTGCCTGTCCGTATGTGAAGTGTAGAGTGCCAACTTGATCACTCAGTCACCTACAAGGTGAAAGCTCGTGTCGATCTGCGTGTGGTTGGTGTGCTGTTCTCCGCCACAGAATGTAAAGATCCAATTATGCAAGGGTATAAGAGAGAAAGCTAGTCGGGTCCAGAGAGATCCAGACCAAAAAGCTGATGTGCTTGGGGTATCATAGAGAATAGAGCTGTTGAGTGTGAACGCCACCCATGTCAATCCAGGTTCTTCCGTCAGCACTTGACTTGCGAAGACTGGTGCCCAGTACCGTTCGTTAAACAAGAGATAGAGAGATATGTTGGGTATCGTTGTCGTAAAGAGGTGGTAGCCACCGATCGCGCGTCATGTCAACGAGCAAGTCGGCAGAGTGGTATGTTGAATCGCATTAAGGGTTGGGTGTGAGCTGTGTCACATCGAACCGAGTTGGAGAAGGGCTTCCACAGCCGCTCTCTCTTCGGGCGTCTGTTGACCCCGGACCATGGGGTCATTCATGTGGCAAGGCACAGAAGATGAGTGCATGCTACGTTCGGTTATGCCGGAATGACGTCTCGACCAGGCTTGCGACGGGCGACGCATGGACATCGGGATGCTGAGTGCCTGGTAGTTCTGCCTTGGCATGCCGGGAGTGGGCAGTGAAGCCTTCCGTAACGCCACAGGACCTGGTATAGACCAGTCCTCTTCGTCGGTGGCAGAGTCGGAGTCTGCCTCGGACTCCGTCGGCAAATCGCCATCAAGGGACATCTTGTCGGCCTCGTTCTCCGGTACGTCCATGTCCATATGGTCGAGCTCGTCTTCCTCGCGATGGCTGCCTGAGTTGGTCCAGCTCTCGCCGTAGGGCTCACGGCAAGGCTTGGGTGGGCCGGACATGCCGAGCGCAGAGTCGTTATACGACATCGCAAAGCTGCTGCGCTCACTGCGAGGTGGCGAGTATCGACCCTCATTGAAGGAGCCGATAGCGCTGTCGCGGGAGGATCCCTTGACGTGCGCGTCCCAACGACCCCATCCCGTCTTGCAGAACGCGATGTTGCCTTCCGGTCCACCACCTGCGCGGCTCTCCAAGGCAGCGACTACCAGGCGACGGGCCTTGGTTGGTGGGATGCGCGAGAAGCCCGGAACGCTGTGGTTCAGCTCTCCAATCACGATTCGAATCGCGACTGGCCCGTTACCCAGCATGATGCCAGGCAGGTAGTCCTTGGCCAACATCGCAGGCGTGATCGCGGCATTTGCGTCCAGGCCGGACAGCGCGCCCCTAGACAGCGGCAGTCCGCCCGGCACCGGCTCTTGCGGCGGCGTGGTGCTTTGCGCGACCTCGCCGTCCTCTAGACTGATCTCCTCTTCGATATTGAGCAACGGCACAGACGCGGCGGCATGGTGGGTGCCGTGCGCCGGCATGCTCGGCGAGATGGAGTTTGGCGGCGTCAGCATGGCGAGGCCGCGCGCGATGCCTGACTTGGTGGCGAAGTCGCGTCCGTTGGGGATGGCGATGGATCGGGCAGGCGAGGCAACAGCCATCGCGTTGGATTGAGCCGTAGCCATGAGCGTAGGAGTTGGAAACGTCGGGCTTTCCTGTGCACGGCGTGGGTCAGAATACAGCTGGAGCTATAGCTGGTCGAGCTGGTTCGGCGGCGGATGGACGATCGGCGCGCGCAAGCGAGGCGAAGGCGATGATGTGAGTAGGGAAGTTGGGGCAAAGACGTCGATCACAGCGGCGGGCGATGCAATAGATATATGGATGGAGATGCGAATATGCGTGTGCGAGTGTCAGTGGAGTGGGGAGGAACTCACTTGATCGAGTCAAGAAAGCTATTGCTGTCGCGACACGGATGAGTCGTAGGTAGGTAGATAAGCGTTGATCCGAGATGCGGCTTGCTGCAGTGGTTGACGGAGACGGGGTGTTGGGAGGAGATAAGCTGTGGCCGAGGCAACAAAGACGGGGATTGTGGACGATTTAATGGACGATGTGGATGGAGGAGAAGAGAGTCGAAATAGCTGTGTGTGCGATCTGACTGACTGACTGACTGATTGCGTGTGTTGTGCGATGCGACGAAGCAGGTTGAAGGCGACAGGAGCCGGCGAGGCCATGATACCACCCACGCCGCCCTAAGGATCGCTGTTATTGGGCCTCGCTTTCCGTGACTTATCTCCTTTGTGAGTCCTTCCCTACTACTACTACAATGTACCTCCTTCCCCTTGCCCTTCGCTCTCCCACTTTCTCTCCCACTCTCTCTATTAGCCTTTACACACTATTACCTTTGTCTTCCCGCTCTGTCTTGCCGGCCTGGGCCCACGAGGGCGTCATGATAGGCTCTGGATTTAATCCGCGCCCATGGTATTCTTGCGCCGACCCATGTCTGCCTACCACCTACAGTATGAACCCGTGGCATAACAGGACCGTCATCACTACCTACACGGTGGACCTGCTTCCAGCGCCCAAGACCCACGCTCCCCGGATGTCAACTCCGGCCATTGTTATTACAAGTATGCTCTCCTGATATCGCAGCGTCATGTCCTCCCGTGGTGCACCGAGCGCCTCGTCCTGTAATATCCCGATGCTGTGTGCGGTCTTCTGCCCAGTAACTGTAGCACATGTAGTCCGCGCGGCGTTTTGATGGCCTCCTGACACGCTGTTCCAAATCGCAAACACTGGGACTTGCCACCCGCGCGCTGTGCGCGTCGAGTCACTCTTCTCTCAGGGGACAAATAATCCGGGACAGTTTCGCGTGACGCCGGCAGTAGTCTGTCCCAGTTGATCTGTCCTCTCAGAGCTCGTCATATCCGGCGTTGCCCGCTCGCAGCCGAGGATCGGGTCATACGCCCATCGGTTTTACGAGACACTCCAGAGTCCGATTATGCATGTCCAACGCTAGCAGTCATCAAATGCAGCCACAGACGAGCTCCCACCTGTTCACGCGCTCGCTGCGTTGGCGATCCAGTTCTCTCACGCATGCGCTCCACTTGGCAGCGGTGCGGGCGGGCAGACCGGGCTCGGCCAACGGCTTTTGAGGAGCCCACCACTACTCCACGTCTCCGCCCAGACCGCTGCCGCGAATGATGTGCATGTCTGCAGGCCACGAGGGGCTGTTTGTGGCGTAAGGATTGCCCCGAGATCCACCGCTCGGAGCGACTGTGGGTTCAGGTGAGGGGTCTTGAGATATCGGACCACAGCCCTCGAGACCTCGAAGTGGAATCTGAGGTCATACCATCGGCTCCAGAGAACTCGTCCAGCAAAGAGAGCCAACGAGAGACGCCAATCGTTACCACGGGCGTTCGTGGGCTGAGAGGTGGACTGTAAGATCATACTATCGGGTCCAGGGAACATTAATATTGCAAGTCAGAGCGCCAGGGAGAATTGTCAATCGTTCGAGCGGCTCTAGCATGGTTGTAATACCAGTATTGATGCCTATTATCGTTGACGTGGGGCGATGATAATATCGTGTGACATCGCTTCGAACTCTTGGCTTGCGACTTCGGCGTAGAGTTGCCTGTCGCTGAGCCATGTGTTATTAATGGATGGTTGACGTGCTGGCTGAAGACCTCGGCGATGGGAGTGGTCTAGACTTGCAACGACATCCAGGTTTGAGAAGATCTGACGACGGAGACGATGTTCACCAATATATGCCCGTCGAGGGAGTGTCCCAAGGCCACCACTTCCTGACAGCTGTCCAAGTGGTAGTCGTTTGCGGTCTGTTGATGTTAGCATGATATGACACCACTTTAAATGCCTGTATCCACACCGTCTCTTTTACTTGAGATACTTGGGATTGACCGCATGGAAGGTGCTTTGCAAACCAACAGCCTAACAGGTATACAACACGATATGAAGGTGGCATGTTTCGAGGAAATAGCGAATTCTCTATTAGCCGTCGAATGTATTTCGATATGCAAAAAGATATCGTTGGTCTGAAGCGACAATAATGTTCAACAGTGTCCGTTCTCATTTCTGACTTTCTTCAAGGCGACACTGTGTAGTCGTCTGGAGCGACCCAGCAATATGAGAGCTGCGGCGGGGGACACCTATTCTCGTGATCGGTGCTGTACGATATGGCAACTTGTTGCGCAGACAAGAGATTTGTGCGCGACGGCTCCGATGATTGCACAGCAAGCTCGAGTCTCGAGCAAACGATGCTCCTCCCGTCCTCTGGTGCACTACCTCCAGCTTGGTGTCGGCATTCTCGGTACTCCCTTGGGAGCTGACAGCAGTAGCCAGGACCAAGATTTTCCTCTCATCTCATCGCGCCATACTAGGATAACGGCTCTGCTTTTTTCTCCGTCCAGGCGTCCAGTTGGCATTTGATTCCCTCTGATCGTGTTTAATTGCTCGTCAGAACACCTCATCAGTTCTCGCGCCACTCGGTAGCACACTCCACACACTTGTAAAAGCTCGTGGACGGCTCATCGGCACTGCGGATCTGAACCTGTCTGAAGTAGGCCATGCGACACTCGCAGCCTTCACGCGGGCATTTGGCTGTTTCGTATAAGCGCTTGTCCTTGTCTTCCACAGCCTCCTACTACGCATGTACGTACCTTCTGTCTTGTCGACGTTCTTCCAGCTGTCCGCACCGCCCAGCACATCTTCTGCGGCCTTGGTCTCCATGATTTTACGCTCGTAGTACCGACGGTCGAGAATCATCTGGTAGGGGCATGTGCGACATTCGAAGCGGTTCTTGCCGGCGTGTACTTGGTCTGAAGGCGCGAGTTCATGGTGTTTGAGGGTGGAGATCGTGAGCATATTACTGCAGGAAGGGCAGACTGGTGTGTTTTGTTAGCCTTGAAAAGGTTGGTGTTGCGATAGAGTGATCATAGCTTACACAGCAACATCTTGACAGACCAGACTAATTCACTTCGAGGTGAGATCAGACTGGGAGATACAGCAAGTGCGCCAAAGTATGCGCGCAAGGGAAATTGTGCGGAAGAGGTGATGCAAAAGGTGCCCAGATTTGCATGTGAAAGCTCACAAGGCTTCTCGAAGTTTAATCCAAGTCGCGAGATGATCGCCGCCCCGCAGTGCCTGAACCAGAAACTGGGGCTCGAACCACGCGCCCGCACTTGTTTCACCTTGCTCATGACCGTGAACAACAGGACGTCTTCACTTTAACCCTGTTTGGAACTTTGCGATCTCAACCCCTCGATCTAGAGCGTACCAGCACTCTTCACGCACGGTACCACTCGCTCTGTCATTCGAGCAGTCAAATTTGCCAGAAAGAGTCCTTTCGACGCCATCTCCTGAAACCAGTAGAACACCACTACGGCCAGGCAACAATGTCCGACGACGGCGCTACCCCGAAGGAACTGCTCTTTGAGTCTTGTCGTCGCAACAACACTGCTCTCTTGAACGATCTTCTCTCCCAACCGCCTCTGTCTTCCGACGCCTCCACAGTCGCCAGTTTCCTCAACACAACCACCGACAGTCTCGGAGCCAGCGGCTTGCACATCGCTGCCAAGTACGGCGCTTACGAGGTTCTCGACATCATCTTGGACCAGGAAGGAGTCGAGATCGACCAGCAGGAGAAGCGCGAGGGCGACACATGCCTACACTCCGCAGTGCGCTATGTCAACGCTTTGAAACCGAACGAGTGGGAAGGAGAGGGAAAAGCTTTGGTGGAAATTCTTGTGGATGCCGGGTGCGATCCCAGAGCGAGGAACAAGGCGCGTTTACGCCCTGCCGACTTGCTCGATCCGAGAAACCAGGTGGTCAAGAACGTCTTGCAAAAGGCCGAGCTGCAGTTCATGGCTGGCGGTGACGTTGTGAACGAGGACGAGGACGACAGACCAAACGGTCCGGGCAGCGAGAGTGATTGATTGAGTTATAGAGGTCTACATGGTCAGAGGGTCTGCAACCGGCATACATCTAGCCTCACGGCACCACAGAACAATATTGGAGGAAAAAAAGAGTTGGGCGTGACTTTTGCATAGCCGTGGAGCTCGGCCTGCATTTGCACGAGGAGTCGTTGAAGGTTGCGCTCGAGATCGTCTGTATCATAGACGTATATACGACCCGTTGCTGTCCTAATTGCAGCGCAGTGAGTGCTCCTCGCGCCACTCCCGGTCCGTCCACCCCAAATGTGAGTCGCTCGTGTTGCAGTCCCATTTAGCAAGCTCCCACTGTAGTTGGCATCGCGTGTGACGTTTCCTGATGTTGACATATTCTTCTAGCTTCGTTGTTGGGGGTATCTTGGCTTGCATCTTTCCATATTTCTCAATCGTCTTCGGTGGCTGGAGGCGGTCCTACCGGCAGCACCATGCCCTCCATACAGTGCCGGCGTACGGCTTCCACATTGGTACCCATTCCCACACTCATGTACAGCATCATGCTCGGGTGGCCTTGGAAGGAGGAGTACGAGTCGCGCATGATGTTGGAGGTCCACTCATGCTTGGTGGTGTCGGCGTGACCGGTGCCGATGTATTTGTTCTGCAAGGCTTCGAGCTGCTGCTGTGTGCGGAGTTTATCGGCCTACCAGGAATACACATGTCAGTGGTTTCTGGTCTCGATATTCGCATGGTGGCAAGTACATACCATTTTGTAGAGTGATGTGATTAGAAGTGGACTCGTTTTGGGTCTTTCGCGATCGCTCCGTTGAAGTGGTCGCAAGCAGATTGGCGCGGCAAGTGAGCCGCAGCCGAACGTCACATGTCAAACGCGAATCCAACGCGACCTTCGAGAGTGCTTCATTCATCCGGCAGACACGCGCAATCGATACCGCGTCAGTAATTTGACGCCATAGTCCTTACAAGATGCCGTTATTACAGCGCAAGCGACGCGTCGTGAGTCCAAACCCCAACTTGGAGATACGTTACGTTCGTGAGACTGACACCTCAGAAGCCACAGGAAGAGGAAGAAGAGGAATCTCCCGATGAGTCTCCTCAACCAGCAACCCAGCGAAGACGCACCTCGGCGTCGCCAGAGGAAGATGCATACAATGGTGATTCTGGAACACAAGCGGATAGTAGCCAGGATCAGATGGTGAAGAAGCTTGTCCGACTAGCTCTTGCAAGCGAATACCAAAGACGACCGATCAGACGTGCGGACATCAGCGAGAAAGTGCTCGGCAGTCAAGGACGTCAGTTCAAGAAAGTCTTTGACCAGGCGCAGTTGGATCTGCGATCGGTGTTTGGGATGGAGATGGTGGAGCTACCAGCGAAGGAAAAGGTCACGATACGGCAAAGAAGAGGTAAGCGGTACCTTTCGATCTGAGTTGAGATGTCACGCCATGGCAAATCACTAACAACAACTAGCGGCCGCACAACAAGACAAGCCAAACAAGACGACCGCCTCATGGGCTTTGACGTCGATTCTGCCATCTGATTTCCACCACCCTGAGATTCTGCCTCCTTCGGCTGTTCCCACGGAGGCTGAAGATGGCACATATACGGGTATTTACTCGGTCATTGTAGCCGTGATCTCCTTGTGTGGCGGCTCTTTAAACGACAGCAAACTGGAACGCTACATGAAACGCATGCGTCTCGATGACGCCACCCCAGTCGAAGGTTATGAAAAGCCTGCACTACTGATCAAGCGGATGGAGCGCGAGGGCTACATCGTTAGAATCAAAGAGACTGGGCCAGGCGGCGAAGAGGATGTCTCTTGGATATTGGGTCCGCGAGCTAAAGTGGAGATCGGTGATGACGGTGTACGGGGCTTGACGAAGACCGTGTTCAACCAGCCCGAAGGTGATGAGGGGCAAGACTTGGAAAAGCGGATCGCTAGATCTCTGGGCATAGGTGAGAGACCTGACGAAATCCGCCGTCAAGCAGCGGCGGCTGCAGCTGTAGAGGGCGGCGCCGATCAAAAGAGACGAAGACGGTCCAGGAAAGATGACAATGACGAAGACTGCGAGGAGGACGACGAGAGTGATGACGAGTAAAGTCCGTTGCTTCATGAATGATACCCATATGTATGTACTAAGATGATATGCTTGCAGTCCAAAGTCTCTAACATGAGGTGCTACCGCCTGTCTGCTCACATTTGCGCCGACCACACTGATTGAGACCAGCCAGAAGTCACAGTGTGTCGCGCGAAGACAAAAACATGTCTAGCACCGGTCGTTTTCTTGATAACAAGACACCACGTCCTGCTTTATTCTACCAAGGCACCGCGCCAAAGTCAACTCTAAACCATGTCTTCAGCTGAAGCGCGCTACACTCGGCTTCTTGAGATACATGCACATTGTTCCAGCCGAAGCAACCGTTCATTGCGACGAACTACAGTGACTCGATCTAGAGATGCTATATGGGTATTTGCTGTGAATTCTAGTCCCACTTTCATGTCAGGCTGGACACGGTCGGCCTCGTTACTTGCTAACTTGTTGGATCCGGTAGATTCCTTCACGTCGTATCCCGTAACCGTTCCAGGACTTCAGACACCTTATCGATCTTCTGGAACGTATCTGAAGTCTCTAAATTTCCGCAGGGTGCACATAAGGCCGATCGATAGTGAAGAGCTCTCTCAACGGCAACGAAGCAAACTTCCTATACCAAAGTCGATGATACGAGCACGCACTATTTGCTGTACTGATGAGATAGCCTTTCTAAAATGGAGCTCTCAGATGTAAACAAGCAACTTTTCCACACTTAAGTTGCTGGTACCACCACGGGTGATGCTGTATGTTGGGGAGATACCTGCCGTGAGCTCAAATATGGCCTCGCCCATGTAAATCCAAGAGGACTTACAGAAACATACCTTCTCATCGTGCCTCTCTTGACAGCCCTTCAAACATCGCTGGCATCGCATACTTCCCCGAGAGGTCATGGCGACGACACTGACAGCGTTACATGGAACTTCTGACTACGTTGCTCTATCATTCCTAAGCCACTGTCTAACAGCGAATGGACTAAGTCGATCAATATTTTCACATTGCTCAAGAGGACCAGACAACCCGGAAAGCAAGCCTTTTATTTGCCGTCACCGCATTTCCCAACGCAAGCTGCATGCATGGTGCATATCGCACGATATGCGGGCGGTTTTGTTGAACTTGTCCTTTCCGCCACATCGTCAACGATCGGAACGATCGATCACACGAGATCTTTATGCGTCAACGGCCTGAGGTATAAGATGTACTTTACATCCACGTGATCGAGACAGCGATATCAACTTCAAACACAGACGACGATCATGCGAAGCAGGAAGTATGCGTAATTTACCCGTTTTTTCACCTATGCCTTCCAAACTACAACAGTAGCGCATTCATGTTTGACCTTGGCTTCCTTGGCCCTAGTCAGCTACTTTGGTACTCCCAATTTGCAATCGTGATCCGGTGTAAGTGGTTCCAGCTTGTCGGGACCGGATATACCTAGTATTCGAAGCCCTAAGAATCGGCAGTCTACTCTAGCACCCACGTGGCACCACTTGGGCACTATGTATTTATGCATTTACCGGTGTTTAGACGTATATTGCAGAGTTTCACGAGGTTAGATCAGTGAGCGGCTAAGATCGTGAAAATCTTCCGTGTCTTCGCTGGGCGAGAGACCAGTTTCGTCAATGGGTGTGAATATCCCCCATGTCGTCTGACAAAGCCTGGGATATCAGACCTCTTGCTATGTGGCACTCCTTTCAACGGATGAGGTTGTGTCAACAGCTTGTCACATGAGAAGTAGTTAAAAGAGGTCTCTCTCGCTAGGGAATGCACGATACATGTGTATGTAAATGCAATGCAAGACAGCAGCCAGGGTTGGAAGACGCGCCATACCTTTTTGAGCAAATGCAAAAGCCTGTGTCTTGTACGACCACGGCAAAATCCTGGAGCATCAAAGACGGGAATTCGCGTGTGGGAGGGAAATCTTGCGTTTCTTTTGTGTTCGATTTTCTGCTGCTGTTTTCCTGCTCAGACTTTCTCATTGCCGAATCCGCTCTTCTCTACAAGATCCGCTCTCGACGGGCTTTCAACGCCCACGGTCCTTTGGAAAGAAAGGCCACGGAATGCAATGTCTCGGATTTCGATTGCAACGACGCAACACCACGCCCAGCCCTTGAGATCTCGCGGCGTACGTGTGATCCCTCTGTGGAGCACACCTGATTGGCCTTCTCTTTGCCGTTTGTGTCGCAGAGCTGTTCCTCAAAACCGACTTCCGACACTACGAAACTGTCGTGAGCCCAGGTCACCTCCTTTGCGACATCTTTGGATGTCAGTTTCACCGTCCTGTCGAGAATCGATTGTCCATCGAGATAATCTCAAGAAGCTGACCCTGCGAGAAGCATTTTGTTTGTGCGGACACAAGGCTCTTGGAAATACATCTTCTGGCCTCCGCAAGCTGCAAACAGTCTGTCTCGAAGACGTGGTCGTATCAGCAGCGATGAACGTGTAAGCTGACACATTAGCCACCGAGAGCGTTGGAGCAAACCGCAGTGGATCCCAGACCCGAGACAAAGCTCCCTTGGTGTTGGAATCAGCGGCTGATCGTAGAGTAACTTAATGGCCATTGAGTTGTGATGAGTTCCGCTAACATCATGAGCAGCCGGCATCATCAACCCAGGCCAATGCGAAGGTCCTGGAGACCATGGAAGAAGCGTTTGCAAGGCTCATCCAGGAAACTCACTGGGAAAATGAACTCCAGGAGAATGCTGCGGACGTGCTCCCAGGCCTTGACGTTCAGATCCTGGAACAAGTTGTGCAGCAGCTGATGGAATATTTTGGCCGCGGCGCCCGCACCCGTGGTCACACTGATGATTATGATGGCCCAGATCGATGCCTGCGCCGTTTTCGGCTCCGTCAAAGCGCCCTGGTCCATCATGGTTACTTCGGACCAAGCTGCCATAAGGCCGGCGTGATATTTGGGATCCTCCGCAAAATTATTGCCGTCCACTCTCTGACCTTGGAAGATCGTCAGACAGGTGCATGCGATCCGGAGGTGACCTTGGATGGCGTGGCCCGGAATGGTGAGACCACTCAGAGCTGCGCCTGCAGACGACAAGATCAAGTCAAGGATCAATTGGTGGAGTCTGGATTCCACGCCAGGGCTGCCAAAATCGAAGCAAGCTGTGCGGCTGATAAGTGTGAGGAATTCACTCGATATGTCGACTCTCTGTTTTAGCGTTGCGAATCCACGAGGAACGGCCAACGGCAATTGGCGGCTCCCATCTGCGCCCATGCCCTGGAATAACGATCGAAATGGTGTCCCTGATCCGCTGAGAGCTGTTGCGCCCTGGGCCAAATTTCCACCGATTGTTCCAGCAGGACATGGGGTGCTTCCGAGCCAGGATAACAGCGGTGCTTGAACTGGCCCTTCAGGAGGCACAGGGGCTCTCAGTGGTGACGATTCCGAGGCGCTGTCTGCGGCTGCTGGTAGCAGTTCGACTGGAGATTGAGTCTCTCCGCGGCCCTCTCTCTGGTCGCGGTTACGGGCTCTGGTAATACGACTTTGAGCAGCACTTGCGCGAGCGGCCTGTGCACGGACGACTCGCCGTGACGCTTCATCATGCCTTCCAGACTCGTTCACAATGACCAACGGAGGATTCTGGGCGAAGATGATCTGCTGCCCTCCACTGCTCTGAGATCCACGTTCCTGTGGGCTGCGCGGCATCTCTCTGGTGTGGCGAATAGATTTGGGTGGCAAATGGCAGTTGCCTGTGATCTGCCCGTGCAGTCGAGAGAAGGGCTGGCACCGTGTCGATGCAATTGAGCTGGAACCTCTGAGGATATATGCGAATCCGCAATAAGGGCTTCGAGGGCTTTGCGGTGGGTCGTAATCCGGTCTGTTAGGGTATGCCGATTGCCCTTCGAGGAAGAGGTTGCAACGGGACGCGGAGTTTCTGCCGGCTCGACCAACAAGGTTCAAGAGTGCATGTTTCGTGTCTGGTCTGATGGAGTGGCGATAGCTGGGTGTCGTACGGGATTGACGACCGCGTCTGACTAGGGAACCGGTTCTGTATCAGAGGCAATGGCCAGACAAAGCGAAGAGCCCGAATTTGCCTTGTTAGACGCCAAGCAATCAAGAAAGGCGTTGATGCAATCGAGGGAATTGCAAAACGGCGTTCACTCTGTACGATAGCCGATCGAGTAGTGTTCCAGGACTAGAGCGGTAAGATCGCACAAGCGCACCCAAACGTTTTAACTATACAGGATCCGCCAAGCCGCATATCAACAACCTTCGTCGTGTTGATCCTTCACTGCTCTCACTGGCTGCGTTGCTGGGACGAGATTATTAATGTGAGCAAAATGGCATTCGCCAGTTGTGCCCCCAGTCTCTGATCTAGTGTACGGGCGGGCACGTATATCACGGACCGAGGATAATGCCTGAATGGCCAAAAGGACAGGCCATGACGATCCAAGATGAGGCTCTCGGTGGCTACTTTACTAGCAAGCAGGGCCTCGAGTAGCGAGTAGCAGCGTAGCCCGGCATTGGAGCCCTGTTCCGCGGTTGTGGTTAGGGCCTCTTTGACATTGGCTAGCAGACGGGCTAGCGGCACCAAAGGCACGAGCGACCGAAAGGATGCTGAGCAGCGAGCCACGCGTTTCAGATAGGGCAGTTGGAGAAAGTGCCACACCCCTAGTTTGCTGTTCGTGGCCACATCCATCTACATGGTACCCGACGTCGCCTGCAAGTTTCCCAGACAGGCAGGCACGCAGACAAGTGAAGTTGCAGTTGGTGAAGCGAACAACCCCGTCGGCCTGCCGTCCTGATCTGCCAGAAACTAGAGGCGGCTTAGCTTGTTGCATGCATTGCTTTTGCAGTTCCGGCTTGTGTCGGCAGTCACGGGGTGCGCGGCTGTCTAATGGAAGCACAGAGCCTGATGCATATCTTGCTTCCTTCTACCTGGGATCGTCTCGTTGGGTCTTCGTTGGCGGCAAGTTCTGACAGGGTATACTACGAGGTACAGTAATTCGATAGGCAATGGATAATAATGCCTCCAAGTGCATCGCTGGGCAACAAGTCCCAAGAGCCGGGATACCCTATATCCAAAGCAGTTAGGCAATCTCATCAATATAATGTACATACAGTACGTCGTAGGCAAGCCATGAGTGCCATGGTCATGGTAGCAGCGACAGCCCTGCAGCCTGCTCGAGAGTTCGGTTGCACTGCGTATACTCGAAAGAGCCATTGCTCAATCCCACTGGCTAATGAGGCCGCCAGCTTTTCTGATTGGCTCCGCGCCTCAACTCCGGCATCGGTTTTCTTGAAGCTTTTCTTCCACCGCCAGTCCGTCGTCGATTTAGGTTGATGGGACCAGCCCCACAGAAGGAAGAAAGTCTGCAGGCATCCGCGTGCCGCGCTTCCCAGGTAGCAAGATCGCTAATATCTGGTCGAGATCTGATATATTAACGGCAGTTGGTGGTATTATTGTATTATTACTATTCACGCGGCACAGCAGAGTGCTGGGCAGCATTCACAAACACCGCCAGTAGGAGCGAGGGGCCATTTCGAGACAGCATGACAAATATTGGGCAGTAGAAACTCCATCTGCCTGCCTCGGCTCGTATCGCTGCTATTCTACTAACATAAGCCACTGGTATCCAACTGGCACTTCGCATTACTGTACTCGAAACCGAAGGTTGCTTCACAGCCAGCCATCCATTACGCCTTCGCCGCCATCCCTCTGCCTCACTTTCTCCAGCCATTGCTTGCCTCTCCCACGGAGACCGCCGCTGGCTCTTCTCCTCACAGCTTTGAATTCGAACCGGCTCCGGTCGAGCTTCTCGCGGAATGTGAAAGCCGTTGCAGGTCGAGTCTCTGCCGAGCCTGAAGGTATGATTTCAAAGAACGGAAACGGGGGAGGAGGTCCCGCCGGCGCGCTTTCGATGCTGCTCGCCAGGCCAAGTCCGATTGTATGTGGTGCGATGTGATATCTCCGCACACCATCATTGGAATGGTGAGCAATCGGAGGGTAGCTCGGCGTTGGCCGCAAATTCTCGGTCATCAAGGACGTCTGAGGGAGGTGCCTCGCGCGCATGCGAGCTATCGATTTCTTGCTGTGCACAGAGTCGAAGCTTTGCATCCTTCTCAACCGGTCGCGTAGACCGCCGGTTTCACTATCGGTCTTGATTTCCACTCGCCGAGGCTGCGCATCCCGTTTCCTGGGAGGTGGTGTGTGGTAGCGAATGCTGCCGTAAAGACTTCCGCTGGTTGAACTTTTCCTCTCGAGTGAGAGAGCGCCAAATGAGACGGCGCTGCTATGGTTTTGCATGTAGAGCGGTCGGAGAGGTCGCTGATGATCACGTGGGGCGTTCTTACGAGGTGAAACATCGAGCATGTGTTGCAGGTCGTCCATTTCCACCTGCTCGGCTCGCCGTCGATCTAGTGATTGCTGCCGTGGCGCAGCGAATGCCCGTCCTTGAGTATAAGACGGTCGGCGGCTGATTTCTGCCATGCGTGCTAGAGAGGACCCGGATCGTTGTCGTGCGTGCGTTCGATGAGCCTCGGGCGCAGTTATCCTCTGGCGCTGATGAAGTCGCTTCTCCTCGATTGCTGCAGCAACTTGGGCAACGGAATTTGGTAGCACATCTAGCGAGTTCATGTGAATCAGGATGATGGGCAATTGCACTGAAACCACTTTCGAATTGGACAAGCTGGCCGCAACGTTCAAGAGATATCGGACCTCGAAGTACTTGCCACACTTCACCGTGGCATGTCCCCGGGGCACCTGGAGCTCACATGTACGAGCATCTGAGGTGTATGCCTCGGTGCCGCTCCATCCATCGCAGTCATGTCTCTGTGACGTCTTTGCCAGAATGAGTCGATCGCTGCTTTCCGAGATGCGAGCCTGACTTGACGTCTTCTCCAGGGTCGCTGCAGGAGCGTGTTTGTAGCAGAGTACAGCGCGCTCCAGAGACAAGTCCACGCGCTTGACAGGTCTGTGTGTTTTGTTCGAGATGTGCAGATCAACGAATATGCTGCTGCCACTCACCCAGACTTGACGATATAAGCCAGCAGTGAGGTTGAGTATCTCTACAGCACCCCAACGCTGCAACGACAGCTCATCGGAAGCGATCAGAGGGCTCGGGAGGGATGTGAGCGCTCTCTCGGGATCGTAGGTGGGCACAACACATACATCGTGCGATGTGCGCACTCGGTAATGCTTGCCAGCATCTCGAATTGTCACCGTGACGCACAGTAGGAATCGTATGTTCGCATGTTTTGAGCTGAAAGGTGGTGGGCCAGTGTCTAAGGGCAGACTCAGCATGAACGGCAAAGCCGACACTGATGGCTTGAGTGACCATAATGTCTGGCCTTGCGAAAGCGGGTTGTCAGGTTCAACCATGTTGCTGGGAGGAGGGTGGTTGGCGTCCAAGAGCTCGGTGCCTAGTGCCAGAAATATAGCTTTGCGATTTCCAGCCACCTCTTCGAACCCCACCAGGTCGATGGTAGTCGTAGACACACCGAGGCTCCGCCTGTGTTTGAATCGTTCGTTGTCATCCACCGTAATCTTCACGTGACCCTCTATGCTGCCACCTCCGACAAAAAGGGGTGATGAAGTTTGCAGCTCGAGCTTCACCCTGGGGTGTCTGTGTATGGGAAACTCCAACACGTCTGTTGGAACTGGAGAGCGGACGAAGGTCTTGGATGGCGTTTTCCTAGCGATGTCTGAAGAAACGGGATTGAGCTTTTGGCTCACGTCCTTCACTGGAGATCTGCTGGGCCCATGGTTGGTGACGATCAATTTCGAGGCAGTCCCGGCCGCGGTATCACCTCGCACGCTTCGAATGGACGGCTTGCGACTATGTGACTTTTGAGTATGCAGCTGTGACGATGACCTCCTGGGCACGCTAGATTGGGCAATGGCGTAGCAACTCGATTGTTCCGGTGTGGTAGAGTACGACGATGAACCATTCTCTGCCGACTGTGTTCTCAGATGTTGCTTCTGACCAGCCGACTCTGCAGCCGCAGCCTTCAGCGAGACATTGCGACCAATCGATCCGCCTCGTCTGGCGGAGTTTGAGCGCGATGGCTTCCTTTGGTGGGCGGCAGATGCCTGTTCAGAGTGTCGCTTTGCGTAGTTGACCATGTCGATTAAGCTTGGTTCGGTGATCTCGCGGATGTCGGATAGCGGTCGCATGCCTGTCGGTGGCCACTGTGATCCTCCATGGCTGGGTACGGGTGCAGGGTTGAGAGGTTTTGGTGTCACTGAGTCTGGCTGTCGCCTTTCCATCCTTTAGGGACTGGTCGTACGGAGTCGGAGGCGAACATGAGAGCCAGACACGTTCGCGGGCAGACGCTAAAATTCAGTGGCTCAGACAACGTTCCCGTAAGATGGTATGGCGGTTGATGTTGGAAAGGTGTTCCATTCTTGAGATCCAGTCGCAAGACCCGACGTTTGAACACGACGGAAGTCACTGCTAGTGTTGCCAAAACCTCCATTGGCAAGTGCAAAGTCAAGCATGACAGGCAGTCACGGTTTGTTAGTCTGGAGGATGGAGGAAAGAACATGTACCTACATGTACATGTGTTGAATACTAACTGTAACGAGGGTGTCCGCTCATGGTGAGAGTCAACATTCCCTACAATGCCAATGTCTACTTAAGTTGACACCGTTTCGAGCCACGTCAGTATATGCTCCCCGTACGTCGACAAGCCGGGGACTTGACGCTCATATCGCGTGCGTACTGTGGCTTCACTCGATGATGTCGATGTCGATGTCGATGTCGAAATCTCTCACACTCGGTGCTCGGTCTGCTGTCTGAGCTTGCAGACGAATCGCCAAGCAACTAACGCGACTAACCCGCGGAGAAGCGTGTTAATCGCGTGGGACTACCCTTTGTGTGGCTAGTAAAAAGCATGGCATCGCTGATGACTGGCGAATCGCTTGCCTGCCGTGCTCAGGATCTGCGTGCTCTCCGCCTTCGCTTCATGCATCATGCACGGTGTTTGTGAGGTCGAGAGAGGCCTGTGTTTGTGATTTTGGTCTGGTGATGCCGTGGTGGGCTGTAGCGTGCGGAAAAGCACGAACAGTATGAGAAGGATGACGAGGGTAATCATACCGCGTCAGAGTGTGAGTAGAAGGAGAGAGGAAGAAGTACAGATGGCTTGCAAAGGTCAGGGCTTGCTGGATGTCGGTGTTGGTCGGTGGTATACAGCACACAGGGCCAGCCTGCAACCAAAGCACAGCACAGTGGAGGAATTGCAACGGTTGCGGGAAGCGTGACGAAGTCGGCAGCGCGTGACCTACCTGTCTTTTTCAACGGCTCTACAGGAGGATACTGCTGGCAATGGAATGCACCGAGACTCCGAGTCCGAGTCCACGTCGACACAGGCGGCACCTTTATGACTTCTAGCATGCACGTTGCCTAGGTATGTACTGTACAGTGCGGTAGCGCCGGACTGCTAACAACTAAGTGGTCACGCTGTCGTCTCTGCACGCATCTTGCCTCTACTGGGTACCTGCCTTACCTGAACCTTCGCCTCTGCATCTGCATCTCTCTTGCACGTTCGGTGTTCTGCTTCTCCAGGTGGCCTTGAAGTCTCTTCAGTCAATCTCCGTCCGCCGGACCCCGCTCCCAGCTTCGCCCATTTTTCTCGCCCACCCGTGCCACCATCTCGGCCGCGTTCCAATTCTATTACCTCACTCACTCTCTCCTCGTTTGCTGCTCTCCTGCAACCTTATCATTTGCGACTCTCATTTCATTACTGATACCCGCCCACGTGCCATCCCGCCTTCCCCAGCTCAGCCTTGTGTTGCCTATAGGCGGTCCGGCCGGTTTGATTTTCGCTCTAACTGGCTTGGGCAACTGCTTGCTCTCGTTCTCTCCGGGTACCTGCAGATGGCCGACAACGATGTTGCCAGCAGCAATGCTGGAATCGACGCCGGCGACCACGCTGCAGTTGCAAAGATCGATGTCGCCCGGGATGGGACCCCCAGTTCCATGGAGTCGACTCCAGAGGCCGACGGTGGCATAGAGGCTACCCAAGAGCCCGCCGCCCAACCTCAAAAACGCAAAGGTGGAAGAAAACCCGTAAGTTGCCAAGTTTTTCTTTATCGTGTGAGAAACAGACCGGGTCAGATTAGGGCGACAATGGTAGTAGCCTGTCCTGACTGATATGTCCCTTAAGAGAGCGTGTCTGCCTTTCGTGGGACAGACAGACTAAGACAGACTCAGGCGCCGTTGGTATTAGCCTGTCGCAATTAACTTGTTCACTGTGAGCCTTTCAATTGATCTAATTCTAATTCTTTTCAAGATCTACGCAACGTCCGAGGAACGCAAGCAGCGGAACAGACAAGCACAAGCCGCTTTCAGAGAGCGCAGAACCGAGTACATCAAGCAGCTTGAGGCAACGATCAAGCAGAATGAAGACACTCTTGGCACGCTCCAACAGAGCCATCGTTCTGCCGCCGACGAGTGCCTAATGCTGCGCTACAAGAACTCTTTGCTTGAGCGTATCTTGCTGGAAAAAGGTAAGAACGTGTCTCTCAGGGGGCAAACAAAAAGGGACAGACCTGAGTGGCGGTGGTAATAGCCCGTCCCAAGTGACTGTTCCCTGAGAATCTGCGCATCTCTATATCATATGTACTAACATGCGTTTAGGTATTGATGTGCAGACCGAGCTGCAAATGAAGACTGGCAGCCCTGCCTTCCCTCCCGGATTTATGCAACAACTCACGGGCATGGCCCAAATGCAATCGACGCAGCCTCCGCTGCAACGTGCTGCGATTCAAAGGCAACACGCTCGACGATCGGGGCAAGCTCTCACTCCCAAGCTTGCACCAGGCCAGTCTAGTTCTGATCTTGGTTTCCATGCGACGTCTCCCCAAGCGGGTCCAACGCCCTCGTCCCATGTATCTTCGCCGTCTAATCTTTCAACTCGATCTCCGATTGCTCTGCAAACTGGTGCAATGACACCACCGACTTCGGGCGGACTCGGCCAGCCACACGGACAACATTCTTCGCAATTCTCTCGTTCTCAGCAGTCGTCGCTGAACCCAGTAATGTATCAGCCTCCACAACAGTCATCGCATCTCCAACGGTCTCAGCGACCCGGTCAATTTCAGTCTGGCGGCAGCGGCAGCTTGTCCAAGCTGCCGAATCACACCCAACCGAATGGCCAGCACCAAAAACCACCTGGAAGCTCTGGCAGCGGTGGTAATGGCACCGCCAGCTCTGTAACTTCGGCGTCGGCATATTATCCTAGTCCTTTTCAGAAACACATCGACCAGCTAGGTAATTATCCCAATCCTTCCAACGAGGCTAATGCTAATCCTCGCACAGAACAGGAATACGACACTACGAACACTTCCCACTCCATGCTTGACCAGCACGATGCCGATCCAGATCAAGCCAGCGATCCTGACAATCTCGATGCACACAACTTGCATGGCAACTACACCTCGCAGCAGTACGACGCAGCACACCCAGCGCCGGGACAAGGATTCGGCTACCAGCAGTCCTCTCAGTCTGCTCAGTCTGCCCAAATGCCTCCACCCGGTCAGCAACAGATGACGCCGCAGTACGAGCAGCAGCAGCACTTATCGCAAGGCCACCAGCAACAAGGCAGTGAGGGCGAGAGCAGCGCATACACGTCGATCCCGCACATGATTGATCCGAATGATCCGATGTTGGACGCAGATCCTTTCGGACTCAGCGCCAGCATGCACTACCCGACGTCTTACTCGTTTGACCAGGGAGGTGGTGGGAGGTGATTGGGGATGTGTCACTGGCGTGGCCGTCCTTTAGGTGTATCAGGGTTGACGATGCTACCACGAAAGATGGCTCAACCCAACGAGAGACTACTTGTCAAAAAGGAGTCTCGGCTTTGATATACCCAAAAGATTACTACGCCAGTACGAGAACGTTTCCGGAAAACAGGTATCTCATTGGTTAAGTCACGTTCTGGGTGCATCAAAGACGATGGTATCACCACAGAAGGCTCAACCCCGTGAGAGACTGGCGTGTGAGGAGTCTCTCACCGGCTATAAGCCGAAGAGAACCTACTAATGTCATTTGCTGAAATTGCCGCGCATTATACAAAAAAAGTTATCATTAACAGCCCACGGTGGGCTTGCACAAAAGGCGTCTATTTGATTTCCTTTGCTTACAAGGGGTGGGGGCAAAAAAAGCACGTGGGACGCATATCTGACGGCGAAAGGATGGAGGTTCAAAAACAAAAGTTATTGAGAGCGAAGGCGCTCGTGTACAGGGTCTGACGGGTATGGGAGTTTGCTTGTGCTGTCTTTTCAGCTGGCCGCATGTTTGTGGTGTACATGTCATCGACAGCTGCGATATCGCGCGAATTTGAGTGTCTACTGTACGGAAGCCATGTATGTGAAGGTTCTGTAATTCAGATGAGTCAAGATGATGAGTTGGCAATTAAGGTGCGTGTACCATCCATGGATGTACAGTATACATATGATCTTCATACGAAGAATATCTACATTGCTCCACCATCGCACGTTGTAATGATGGACTTTCAGGTAAGAGTGTGCCGAGCCAGCATATTGCAATTCAACATGATTCCTTCCACTGTCAAGGTGATGGCTTGTCGCCAGTGATACAAATCATGTAGGAAATTCTCAGGTGCCCGTGTCAGCGTCCATTGAAATCAACGCCGTAGCTAATTTCATGCATCGCACTGTCACACCGACATGTTCACACGCTATGCATAGAGTGTACAGTAGACACGTGGAGTGAAGTGAGCAGCACCCAGGACATCATAGAATGAGTATGTGATTTTCTTACATGTACGTTTTAGGTAGGTAGTATGCTGTCTGTCTGTTGGTTCCCCTCTCCAATACCTAAGGTGCATTACACCCCGCGGCAGCAGCACTCTCACTCTTCATCATCAATCGTCAAGCTGCTTTCTTGGCGCACAGCCAGCTTTTCGCGCGTTTGAACCAACGGCCGTGCACCCGCCGCCAGCCTGCGCGCTCTTCGCTCCACCCGACTACAACTTTCTTCGAGTGATGGGTGTAGTGTGTCTGTGAAACTGCAGGGAAAGATGAGCCAGATCGCGAGCAAAGTACGTTTACCGCCAACACCGCTGTCGCTACGCCGCCATGAGCCGATGGAAACACGTACGGGAACATGGCACGCCTTCCAGATGCGATGCTGCCGTTGTCCCATTGACGACACTCCTTCGCTGGCACTGGCCGCCGACCCAACGCCCAACACTGCGCACAAATGCTGACTGTATCATCGCTATAGAACCTTTACGAGCTCCTGGGTATGCTTCTCCTGCCGCCAATGCCGCGCGCCATCAGCTCGCTGAGCCATTGATCAAGGCGCCAAACAGAAAGGACTCCGGCACTGACACTCACTCTCAAGGCAACGACCTGGAGCTCGACCCTAACAGGGAGCCCGAGCCCCCTACCAAGGTCATCGACAAGCCTGTCCAGCGCACTGGCAAGCGCAACGTCGCCGCCGAGGGACCCGCTAAGGACGCTCCCCGCCCGGCTGCTGCTGCCCGTGGAGGTAGGACCGACGCTGGTACGTGAATTTCTTCTGGAGGTTGGACGGGAGTGCGAGTGGAGAGCGTTTCGTGGGAGAAGCAGAAGAGGAACATGTCTTACGGAGGCGAACAATTCTCGGGTTGGAGAAAGGGCATGTGCTAATACATATTCCTTTACAGCCGGCGCCCAGAAGCCCCGTGAGGACCGTCCCCGCAGAGGTATGCACCCACATCAATTTTCTCGATTTTCGGGGACTGGACTGACAAAGTACAGAACCCCGTGGTGATGCCACTGGCAACCGCTCATCTCGTGGCCGCGGACGTGGTGGTCGCGGTGATGGTGCCCGCACTGCAAGGCCCGTCCGTGACGACCGTCACAGCCACACCGGCATTGGGTAAGCTCAACGACGCATGTCAAGGTTTAAGACCATCTTTGCTGACTCTACCAAAGCGAGCACGAGAAGCAGGCCGGCCACGGCTGGGGCTTCCAGGAGGGTACCTCCGAGTGGAACGACGAGAAGGCCGGCGCCGACCTTGCCGCTGCCGAGGTTAAGAACGACGACTCTGCCGACCCTGCCTCCTCTTCTGGCCCCGACGGTGTGAACGCCGCCCCTGAGCCTGAGGAGGACAACACCAAGTCCTACGAGCAGTACCTTGCCGACCTCGCCGAGAAGCGCCAGGCTCTTGCCGGCGACAGCCTCGCCATCCGCAAGCCCAACGAGGGTTCCAGCCAGAAGTTCCCTGAGGGCAAGCCCGTCGAGCGCGTTCACGAGGAGTACTTCGCCGGCGCCGGTGCCAAGCAGCACCGTGCCAAGGAGAACAAGACCAAGAACTCTCTCGCTCTTGATGGTCAGTATTACGCCGCCCCTGATGCCGGTTCTCCTCGTGGTGGGGCTCGTGGAGGCAGAGGCGAGGGTAGAGGTGGACGTGGTGGAAGAGGTAGAGGGGAAGGTCGCGGTCGTGGAGGCAGGGGCTCTGCGCCTTCCACTGGCGCTCGCACCGAACAGCGTTCTGGACCCCGCGGTGGGGCCATCAACACCAAGGACGAGTCTGCCTTCCCGTCCCTCGGCGCTTAAATCGGTCGCTTCCGAGTTGCATAGTCCATGCGGACCCCTCATGCTTTTTACGAGCAGGAAAACGGATACCATGATATGCTGAAGGAAATGAGAGCCGGAACGTCATTGGCTCCGACTTCATGTCGCATGATACTTGAACGGAAGGGAAACGCGGGAGCACAATATCTTGCTTGCTGCTTTTCTTGACCGTGAATGGTCTCGACATTGAACAGAAAAAAACAAAACTTTTTCTCACTTATTGCAGTCTCGTGGTTCCATGCCTTTATTCGTCGTACTGTGTCTGCTGCTGTGCCTTCGAAGTACCAATGGGAAGTAGGTCTGGTCAAAACAAGTTTTCAGGAATACCTATTTCCATGGGTACCTGAATCTCAAGCTAAGGGCACTCGTTCCTCCGTGTACGCCAATACTTGTCCAACATAGACAGCTTCGTAACGCCTTTATAGGTGTCTCACTGGTACGAGCATGCTAATGATATACCGAAGCTGCTGATACCACCACTTACGGAAATCTGCTCTAATGAGCTGCTAGGATTCAAGGTATTGTCTCTCGAGTTTGAGCTTGGGTGGTCAACGACGATGGCTATGTGTATTCAACAGACTTTGGCATGGACTAATGTCGAATGTCAACCCTCGTGTAGTGACGTCGATAGAACCATCTCGCTTCCTGTCCACAAGGCGTACATGTATACTCTCCGAGGGCTCGTTGCAGGCAATGCACCACTAACGCAGTCCAATGAGCGTTTTCGACATGCCCAATGGTACTTCTCTGGGACAAATTAATCGGAAAGGACTACGATCGCGTCGCCCACGTCTGTTCCGTCTATTTATTCCCCCGAGAGTGCGGCTAGGTTTTCTTGAGGGACACCTGAACGGGCGAACAGGCGTTTACCGTCGTCACTGCAGGCTTTCCGCTAACGATGATGTACCTAGAAGCTGTCAGGACAGTGGCTAGCTTGTTGGGATAGGCTCAGTGGACGAAAACGCTCATCGGACGAGAACGACACGAAATCAACCAGCATGAGTGATCTGATAAGCGTTGTCTAGCTCGAGAGATAATGCTGCTGCACATCGATAGCACTTATGTTGCATGGATCGACGGCTTGGGTCCACGTGTACACTTTGGCGTTTGAGGTACTATGAAGGTGGCATGGATGGGAGTGAAGTCGAAGACGACAACGAGGCTGTGTTCAACGCCTCGGTTAGAGTCTTTCTTTTTTACTTTGTCTCCCTTGCAGGAATACATGGGTAAGCATGCAAGTACCGAGGTGAAGTCAAGTCGTTTATAGAGGTCGGTGTACATGCAGTCACTCTTAACTCACACAGGTTAGGATGCAAGTGTATAGTTTACCGCTAAAGATTACTGACGATGTGTTACGTTCGAGGGGAACAGCACATGTATGACGGCTCCCACCACTCGGAAATAATTCACATCTGATATGCGATTCGTTTGACCTCAAGGTTCTTCTTTATTGGCCCTATGTCAAGTCCGTTTTGCAGTATTTCGTAGTATTTCGCAGCAAAAGGACGAGCGGGTATGTTGCTAAGTTAACCTTAAATTTGGTCACGGTCGAGACTCGAGAGCGACGGGAGGTTTCTTTCCGCCCTCTACGCTACACGAGCATGGTTTGCAGGCATCAACGAGCCTTTGAAAGCCATGAGGCTGTGGACGCGTACGTATGGTGGAGGCTTTGACTGACACGAATGCAGCGATTTTATTCTTGATGGCTTGAACTCGGCCACGCGAGCCACTCACGACGACCGGATGTCAGCATATACCTACATCCAGCCTCGTCTTCTAAGACCAACACAAGCTCTGGGAGAGAGATGAATCGGGACAGATCAGGCTGTCTCTGGCAGCAAGCTGTTCCGAATGATTTGTCCCACGAGAGACGAGACAGAAGTCACAGCACAGAGCACGCGCTCGGCCCGTACGCACCTACCTGGAGGCTAGTGCATCCCCACGTCGATGTTGGTGCTTCTTCCCTTGTTCTGACGCCTTGACATGCCATCCTCGAACTCTCTCGACATGGCATCATCGCTCTCCATCTTGGCTACCGTATGGAAGAAGCCCTTGTCGAGCTGCTTCCACACGTAGAAGGCGTGTAGGCAAAGCTGCCGGACGCGCGTCCACACTTGCGATACTGCTCACGCCGCGCCGGAATACCAAGAGGCACGCGTGTTATATGCCGGCTCTCCTCCAAGACGTCCGTCGGCATCTGGACGTCTAAGTCTGTGAATGCCGGATCCAGCAGGCTGAGCATGCATACAATCTGCCGTAAGCACACCGAATTGTGCTGCGATAAGGCCATGGTTGGCTGACCTAACGTTATCTGCGACTTTGCTGGCCCCATCTCACACATGTCTTGAGCCGCGGTCGCTGGGCGCAGCAGCACCTCCTAACCTTATGCTTTAGAATGGCTGGCCTTGACCTGGTGGTGCGCAATCTATCTTTCCTTTCGGGCGGCGGGAAGTCTTATTATTGCCGTGGCTTGGACTGATTCGATGGATATACATTGCTCTGCGTGATCTCGCAGTCATGTCATTACTCGTTGCTCCCATCAACACATTCTGCTATATCAAGGCAAGAGCCCGCCACCGTTCATCCCTTGCATCCATTGGATCGTTTCCATCTATTGTATAACAACACCGAGCCAACAACAACCGTAACTGTTCGTCAAGTCATCGACTGTCGACAACATGAGGCCTTCCATCACACTGGCCACGGCCCTGGGTCTTGGTGCGCACTACACATCACTGCATACGTTTACATCGAAACATAGCATGCTAATATTTATCAGGCTCGACTGCTCTTGCACAGCTCTCCGAGCAATGCAACGGAGATGTGTGTTACCAGCTCAACATCCCGCAAAACACCGCAGACTCTGGCAGTGGAGACGTATTTCTCCAGATCAAGGCCCCTTCAAGCTACGAATGGGTGGGTCTTGGAACGGGCAGTCGAATGAGCGGATCCAACATGTTCATCATGTACTTGTCTGCCGACGGAAGCAACGTCACAGTTTCACCACGCTCATCATCTGGGCACAACCAACCTGAACTTGACTCCTCCGCGGACATTAGCCTGCTCGAGGGATCCGGTGTAGAAGGCGACACAATGACTGCCAACATTCGATGTGGAAGTTGCTCTGGCAACATGGACTTCACAGGTTCCAGTGCCTCATGGATCTACGCCACCGCTTCCGGTTCGCCCATACAATCTGACAGCCTTGACGAAAGTATAAGCCAGCACGGGCGCTCCTCTGGCAGTGACTATGGCTCGTTCACCTGGGACTTTTCTAATGCCAAGGGTGGTAGCGAGGTCAACCCCCTACTGAGTGCAAGTACTGCCTCCGACTCTGGCTCCGGCTCGGCTGCCACGACCGGCTCCGGAGTTGCTACTTGCACCCCAGCGCCATCAAAGACCCTTGCTTCAGTCTCAGGCACCTCTGGATGCCCAACATCATGGCCGACCGAATTCTCGAGTGCTTGGCCAACTGCTCGTCCGACATGGGCAGCCGACTGCAACCCAGAGGGCCTCGGTCGCGGCTCTTGGCCTACTGATGCTCCATGGCGAAACAACGAGAAGCGCGACCTCCCTGAATGCGAGGATAGTGCTTCGCCAAATTCAGGAAGCGACTCTACCAGCTCGAACTCCCTGTCTCAGAACGGACGGTCCGGTGCATTCGGCGGCTCTCGTGAAACCATGATCCTCGCACACGGTGTGATGGCTTCCTTGGCGTTCGTTGGGCTGTTCCCCCTTGGTGGCATCTTGATCAGAGTGGCAAATTTCACTGGCCTTGTTTGGGTGCACGCTGCTTTGCAGATCGTCGCATTCCTTGTCTACGTCGCAGCCTTCGGCATCGGAATCTGGATTGCCATGAACAGCCAGTACCTCACCCAAGCACACCCAATCATCGGAATCGTCCTCTTCATCATCCTCTGCGCACAGCCGCTCGGTGGCTTCCTGCACCACAGATACTTTAAGAAGTACGGTCGCCGCTCGACTGTGTCATACGCCCACATTGGCATCGGTCGAATCGCCATCGTATTGGGAATGATCAACGGTGGTCTCGGTCTTCAGATGGCAAGCGTCGAACGCAGCGGCGTCATTGCGTATTCTGTCATTGCCGGGGTAATGGGCTTGCTGTACATTGCTTCTATTGTCTTTGGTGAGCGGAAGAGAAGCAAGCGCATGGCAGAGAACTCTCAGCCTATCTACAAGGAACACGACTCTCAGCCAGTCCACAGGGAACATGGCCGTCACCACAGCGATAGCTCTGCATACGATGTCCCTCCGCCTCCAGCAGGCGCCAACAGGGGATACTACTCGAACAGAGATAGTCGCCGTTGAGACAAAAGGAGTGGCATGGAGGAAGGAATGGAGAGAAGACCACGCTCGGAGGACCGAGACGAAAACTTGATGACTTTGATACCACACTCACTACAAGTGTTGCTTTTGAGCGAGAGATAGATACATTACGGCATTTACACGCAACATGCGTCTCATAGTGGTCGCGACTACTAGTACGAAATCAAAAAGCCCTTTCGGCTGTATTGAACAATAGATGATGATTACCACATTGGACATCTTCGAACAAATTCAAAGCTCGGTTACTCATTGCTATATATTACTCATTCATGCATCATAGAGCGCCGTGGGGGCCTTTGCCTACCCCTGGCACTGTTAGGTATCGGGGTCTCAAGTCCTACCAAATCCAAAAAAAAAAAAAGAACATCGAAGTATGATCAGAATCCTAATTAGGAATCCGAGAGAAAAAAAAAAGATATCACCGTCCAGTATCGCCGGCAATCTTACTTCTTCTGCTCGCCCTCCTTGTTTCCGCCCCAGAGGTTACCAACGTAACCGCCGGCGTTCTTCAAGCCACCGGTAACAGCGCTGCCGGCGCTGCTGGCACCGCTGGCGGCAGAGTTGGCTGCGTCGCCGACTACGCCGTAGGAGCCCTGTTTCGACGTGTTAGCACTTTGTACTGTTGGATACGGAGATGGTTTTGGTGGTGAAGCCTACAGAGTCGTCTTTGCCGCCACGCTCGGCGCGGTTGACGCCTTCCTTGGAGAAAGTGTCTCCGACGCCCTGCAGAGCGCCGCCCTGGCCCAGCTGGCCGGTGACGAGGTTGTTGACGCCGTCCTGGGCTTTGTCGATGGGCTCGACGCCGGTGACTTTGGTCTTGTCGAGGGAGTCTGTTGATAACGATAGTGAGCATTTGTTGTTGGTTCAATCAGGCCGACAAAAGAAGCGACATCGTTCATTTTGCCTTTGCAGGCGAAGGGGAACGCCAGTACCAGAAAGGTCCGACTGACTGCCTGACTTGACTAACCTTTAGCAGCGTAGCTGGCCTTGTTGTCGTTGGTGAACCACTTGAGGTACTGGTCCTCGATCCAAGGCATCCAGTTCTCGTACTGGTTGTGGTAGCCCTCTTTCACCCACTCCATGTAGCTCTTTCCCTGCTTCTTGTCTTGCGGCAGCGAGTCGAAGGTCTGCTTCTTCTGGTCCTCGCTCATGGCGTTCCAGCTGTTGCCCGCTGAGCCAGCTGCGTTCTTGACTTGGTCGGCCATTGTGTAACAAAGTAGTGTAAGGTGAAGGTAAGGTAAGAGAAGATAGGATCGATCAGTCGATAGGTTGGTGTGTTGAGATTTAATAAGTCTGTAAGACGTTGGAATCAGTATGAGTTAAGTACAAGAGAGTTTGAATTTGCAACGTACAAGATGCCAAAGTCGTTTGAAACCAGGTATGCTTTCTTCCCACAAGAGAGACGAAACGGCGGCTGTCGTCATGTTTTATTTACCCTTCCCACCACCCAGCAGGAGCCGAACCGACTCCACTTCCCACGCAGCTGGAGCTTGTGACGTCGCCGTACATCACGCCACGTTCGAGAAACCAGGGCTTCTCTGGCTAATGTTGTTGCTGCCAGCTTTTTTCCCACCTTCAGGTGGCATGCACACACGCGTCGATCGCAGATCAGGGCCCTTAACCGAGATCCTTTCTACACGCTAATCGCAGCTTGGTTGTTATTGTTGTTGTGGGAGCGGGATGACTACTTGTGAGTGGCTGTGTTTCAACCACTCTTTGCTCGACGTCATGGCTTCTTGATATTGAGATACATGTAGGATGTTATGAGTCCTACCAGCTGTCATCAGAGTGGTGGAGCATTATCGTCTTCAAGACAAACGTAAATGGGAATCCACAGTATGATCAGAGTCCCCGCTAAAGATCAAGTAGATCTAGAAGTACATGTTACAGTGGTATATTTACAAGTTCGCCCTCGAACTATGGTCGATTATTGATTTCTGCTGCGCTGCCTTCCTCGCTGGCCTTCAACGCCTCCTCGTCGGAGCTGGGAATATCGTCGTTCGGGTTCACGTTCTCATCCTTTTCCCTGGCCTTGACGTTCTTGTGGTCAGCGCTAGTGCCTTCCTCGCTGGTCTGCGCGATGGGATTTGTCTCGCCAGCCTTGACCATCTCGTTGATAGGGCTGGGGACCGCATTGGTCGTTTTCGCAATTCCATCGTCCTCGATAGCCTCCACGGGTTCGCTGTCGGTGATAGAAACCTCGCCGCTCATCTCCGCACTCCTGATCTCGTCAACGACCTTGGCTGTCTCGCTGTCAGATTGAGCGATTTCGTCAGCTGGCTTTTCATCCCCTTTCTCTTCAAAGGCGACAACGCCAGATCGCGGAACGCCAAAGTCTCCTCTCCACGTCCTGATCTCACCTCGACATGCTCGAGTGACAAAATGGGCGATTGCCAAGGCGTTATTGAGCAAGGCGCTCATGGATGGGTCTTTATCCTCCTCAGACTTAGTGACGGGAGATTCGCCGTAGTTCTCCGGCCCGTACTTGGGGGCAGACTGGTGGACTTTGAACGAGATGTCGGTGTGACCACCGCCAATTTCGCCGGCTTCGACCTCCTTATACTGAAGGCTAGCGTTCGAAGGGAAGTTGTTGTTGAACAATGCGAGAGCAGCGTTGGATTTGGCACTCGACATTGCAACATCATTCTTCCTAAATCCAGTACTTTGCACTTGCTCGAAACGGTCGAACAAGTAAGGCCAACTGAACTCGGGGAGGGAATCGTCTTGTCGCTGTCTGATGTCGGGATCATATTCGCCCATCCAACCCGGCAAAGTGAGTTCCACAAGTGAATTGCCATGGAGTGAACCTCCCGCCTTCACAGATGCGTCCAGCGCAGAGATGAACTCTTTGACATGAGGATTCCCGAGGACAGCCGTCATGTTGGCGTAAGAAGCCACTTTTCTTGACAGGCGAATATCGATGGCTTGATCTGGCAAGGGAACATCGATGACGTGTTCTTCAAGAATGCCTCGTAAACTTTCGATTTTCAGCTCCCCATATGGTCTCCCCTTCCCAAATCGTCGGAGCATTGTGAGCTCGAATCGTGGGAACCTTTTGAGAGCCTTAGCACCGTGAATTTGGAAGGGGGAAGGTACGAAATGCGCAACAATGGTGGATTTGCGAGCAACCAAGTCCACCGGCGTATCCGAACTGTTCTCGGGTTGCTCGACGACTTGCGACAACTGACGTCGATGCGGCTTGAAGTACGAGAGCAACTTCTCATATCCGGGCACTTGACGAAGGAACACTGATCCCTTGGAATTGTCGCTTCCAATATCGACCTGGCCGTCGTCCGTACTCCTTACTGCGAGCAGATTTCCCGACGTGCTCGGCTTTGCCTCCTGCAATCTGAGCCCCAAGTGAACCCACCATGTTTTCGATGCTGTGAAAGGTCTTCCAGCCCAGTGAGAAGTCGAATTTTGCCGCGCCTCTGCCACACGGGCCAGCGGTTCCCTTTGTTCCAAGTCCGCAGTCAACGGCTCGAGAGCGCGACTCATCTCTTCGGCACGATCCTCCAATGGCCCCTCAGGAACAGACACTATTTTGACCTTTCCAATGAGCCCTACCTTTTTTCTTTCCGGCAGCGTAAGCCTGACGAGTTTCTTCGTGCGATCGCGGAAATGTAGCCCACGACCGGGAAAGACCGGAACAAGAGCGAGCGCGTTCGGAGCATACTCTTCTAGCTTTCCATTCGTCAACTGAGAGGGCTTGATTGTCACGGCCTTGACGTTTCGAGACGAGAGATCCAGCATGCTAAGAAGCAGACGGCGCGCATTGTATCTGTCGGGTTGTTTGAAGCTGTATATGCCAATAACGCCACCACTTTCCTGTATGAAGACTGACTGTGTCCTTTGTGAGATCAACTCGAGCTGTTCCTTGTCGAAAATTTGCAAGGATCCCCGAGGTCGAACGTTAGTGCTGCGGTCGTGAATCAGGTGGCCGATGGACAGCTGTTGTTTGCCCATCATCAAAACTTTGTTTTCCAGCTGAGTGGCGATGTCTTCCGCATCCTGTCTTCGGGCAGTGATGCGCAAGATGCCATCTTCCCGGTAAGGTCGTACCTGGGCATTCCGTAGCAGCATTGCTGGCTGGATGAGGGTCTCGTATTTCGGTTTTCCCCACCAGGACAGGTCGAAAAACAGAGCCAATGCCCAGGGTGGCATTTGTACCTCCAACTCGCCTATCTGTTGCTCCTCTACTTTGGTTGTTATTTCCCAGCCACTCCTGACAATTCTTTCAGCTGCTCTTGCTTTGGGGCTCGCCAGAGTTTTCTGCGGCGGAGAGATATTTGAGATGCGTCGCTTTTCCAAGGGCGTACGGCCAGGCTGCCATCGAGTCCTCGTAAACGAAATCTTTTTCTTAGCCTTTGCTTTGTTCAAACTGTACTCGAGCTCTCTGACAACAGTCATGGAAGACTGAGGCGAGGCAAGGGTGCGTCGCAGATAGCGAGATAACTGCTGCAGGTTGTAGCTGTCAAGCAACTCTTTGACCAAACGATCAAACTCCTTCACTTCCAACACTGGCGCTTGTGGACGCAGCGCATCGATCGAAGCATTGACGTCGTCTTCGTCGGGCGCCCTGTCCGTCTCCGCCATGGCTGCTTTTATCTCCTCGGCAGTCAACGACAACCCCTTTAAGCTGTCCATCCCAGAGTCTACCTCTTGCGACGCCTTTGACTTGGTGGCCTTGGGTTTAGGAGTTTCGAGAACATCTCTGAATATGACAATCTCTGATTTTTCTCCCAGGGAATTTGTGGCCAACGCCTCGGAGGTTTGCCGTTGCTTGCGTCCAGTTTTCCCAACGATGCGTCCATTCGGGGTATAACGTTTGTAGTAGACTCCTTGGTCGGATTTCGCTTGGGGGGTTGCGTCGCTGTCGTATGCGGCTTGCCGACTATAAATGGTCGAGAAGGAGCGATGCGGCGTGTATGGGCGGCGAGTGGTTGAAGGCACGCAGCGCAGGTGCTGCAAGACGCAGCGGAGTTGACATTTCAGACATGCTGAAGATGGCACCGGGTTGGCGCCAGAGAAGGGCATATGCTTGAGTTAAGGAGGTGAGGTTGATGCAGACAAACCCAGGGTCGAGAGTCGCAATGGAAGTGTAGAGGAGTGGGTGTCATTAGAAAAGCGAGAGCGATCGGCGAGATGGCTGCCGCTTCGGGAATGCGGTCGATGCATGGACATGTCAACTGTACCCAGGGGACAGCACTACTAAAGCTAGGTACCCATGGACAGTCAAGTACATTTTGTGCGCGAGGCAGAAGATTATTGATGTGAGCAGACATAACCCAGAACCTTGGTTACATGTACACGTGTGTTGCCCATGCAAGTCCTTTCATCTGCCGCATTTCTGCCTTGTCGAACCTCCTGTCCTGTCCTGTCCTGCAAAAGCCCACGCGTCCACTGGCCTAGTCGTCGTTCACAATATACATAACACGACTTCACGACACTTTGCTTGACCCAACTTGAACAGCTGTGAAGTCAACATGTCTCAAGACCTGTTCGCAGCTTTCGGATCAGACGAAAAGACTGCCCACACTAAACCTTCTTCCGCATCTGGGCCAGTCCGCCACACACCGAAGCCTCTCAACCTGGAAGCCATTCTCAATGCAAAGCCGTACGACGAATTCGTGGCCCATTCGATGCCCGTCAATGTTGAAGAAGACGATGATGAATTCGGTGATTTCGAGGATGCTTCGCCAATGGACGCTGAGACGCAAGCCACGATCTTGAAGGCGCGCATGGGCTCACCGCTACCAAACCCGGATATGCCATTCTTCGAAACGCCCAGATCTGCTCCCACAACGCCGAATAAGTCTCGAGGCACTTCGAGACCAGTCTCTTCCCCTTTCAAGCCAAAACATGCCCAGCCAGCGCGACCATCATCGTCGGCATCATCGTCGAGCAAAGCTTACGCGTCGCCGAAGCCGGTCTCGAATCTCCCTTTCAAGCCAAAACCTGCTGCGCCGATTCAAGTACCGGCAACGTCAAAGCCATCCAAGGCAGCTTCAAAGCCGGTATCCAATCTCCCATTCAAGCCAAAGCCTAAGCAGCCGGATTCAAATGCCGAGAATATTGGATCACATCCCTTTGCTGGGCGTATGGACATGCTCTTCGACGGCGATGACGACGATTACGATGCGGGAGCAGATGATCTCAACATAGATCTTGCCAATGACCCTGAGGCTGCAATGGCGTACTCCAAGAAATTGATCGCGGATGCATCAGCTCATCAAAAGCCGCAGGCACAGCCCAAGACAGAAAGCAAGTCAAATCATACGTCGGCAAAATCTGCTGATGTGCTTTTCGATGTCGACAATCTTAGCGATAACCAGGAAGACGACGACGACGAGTGGGGTACGTTCGAAGGAGGTAGCACAGAGCCACCCAAGCCCGTTGACGATGGAGCAGTGTTTCCGAAATCAAACGTATCTACCCTGGGTATGGATCTGCTTGATCTTGACGACACGCCCGCGCAATGGGCTTCCTACCAAAGTGCTCCTCACAACACTTCAACAATGTACCGTGGAAATGAGGAGCCTCAGCAGGCGCCCCAGGACGACGATGCATGGGACGATTTCGAAAGTGTTGCACCAAGTGAAGCGCCGCGTACCTCTATTGTTCCCACGCTGCCAAGATCGACGATGAATGTTGCGGCTCCAGCAGATCCGAACAATGCACCTTCACTTCCGCCGACCAATATTCCACCTCCCGCGGTCCTTCTCTCCATCTTCCCAGCGCTGATCTCGTCCGCACAAGCCGCCCTCTTCGATACATTAACAAAACTCTCACACGATCAGAAGCAGGAGTTACTGTGCCACCAATCCACTAACCAATTCCTACGCGGCTTCATTGGCATCTCCGTCGTTCTAGGGCACATTATCAGCGGCCGCAAACAGCGGTGGAAGCGTGATCAGTTCCTCGCACAGGGCATGCGCATCGGACCTGCTGCAGCAGGAGGAAAGGGTGGTATGAAACTCGCCGGCGTCGACAAATCTGAAGTTACAAAAGAAGACCGCGAAGTGCTAGATGCCGTGCGCCAATGGAGGTCTGTTGTCGGGAAGCTGCGGAGTGCTGTTGCAGGTGCCAACGGCAAGACTACCACAAAACTACCACATGTACCGGAGATCTCCGAGCAGATGCCTGTCAAGACTCTCAAGCCGGCGGAGGGTGGTATTGTGGCGCCACACGCTTGCGCGTTGTGCGGTCTGAAGCGCGAGGAACGAGTCCCCAAGGTTGACGAAGAGGTCGATGACAGCTTCGGTGAGTGGTGGGTGCAGGGGATGAACATGCATCTACTTTGCAAGAACTTTTGGGACTCGCACAGTGACCAGATGAGATCGAGGTAGTGGGAGAAGTGGATGTAATTAAGTTGGGTCAATTTGAAAGGTAACAATCCAGCGCCACGGATATGCACAACCAACATATACAATTACAAAGAACCTAACGCCTCATCGCCGACGTTCCCATCGTATTCGAGGCCTATTAAACGCGCAGAAGACGCCCTTTCGGCAGATTCTAGGCACCCGCGAAACTCGCCTCGCTTTCGTTATCGCTGAGATGCTCCGGGTCCGCTGCTTGCCGTGGGACCTCACGGCGTGAGATTGCTGTATTTCTAGGTACGTCTTTGTTGGTCTGTCTAGAGTCAGTGAACGTGTTTTCGATTGGGATTTCCGACGGTACGTACTTCATCGAAGTTGTCTAGGTGTGGTTTGGTCATTCCAGGCCCGTTAACGGACAAGCAAAAGTGCTGGGATGGATCCGAGAAGAGTTCATCGTGGAAGAGCACGTCGCCGCAAATCTGACAACGATATGCGCCGGTCAAAGGCATCTTGGTTCGTGTGGGCGTTTTATCGAACAGGATTGCTGCTGCTGGTTTTGGCGGTGAAATGGGATGGTGGAAGGGTGTGGCTCCTCAGATATATGGCTAGGATTTGGAAAAGTCGACGATCTTCGTTTTGGGAATGTGAAGCTCTCTTCTACGTTGAAATACAGCTCGTATAAGAGTGATTTGAAAGCTACAGATAGCTGGTCACTGCATGCGTGACATATTCGGTGTACGCCTAACCACGGTGACTGGTGTACACAGTCACGCCACTCCGTTGTTTGCAGAAAGAGAATGCATGGTTACGATAACACACCGGATGCATTGGTGTCGGACGTGGGCGGCTGTCCTGTTGGTGAAATGGAGGCAATTCATAGCTCGTCTCGCATCCGACCGACCAAGGGACATTTTGCGCTGCAATCGCTTGATTGCATGTACCTCAGTTCAATTATGGATGTAGCCGTTCAGGCAGTGCACAAGCGTAAGGTCTCGATAGATACGATCGTTGGGAAGAAGTGTGGAACGATTTTGGGAGAGTTGCTTCAGTCGAGTCGCATGGGAGGTGGCCACTATCTACCAAGTAGTACGCATTGAACAATGCGGGATCGTTCCTCAGGTGTATTGGACACCCGAAGTGCACATGCGATTTCTGAGAATTGCAGCGTATCACAGCTATACCATTGAAATCTCTACTAAATGTCCGAATCGCATGATACCGGTTGTGGTGAATTGTTCGTGCAGCAGTGCGATTGGGCATATCAGCCACTGAGGATATCGGACGGCACGGTAGGTGGTCGTGTGATGACTGCATAACCTCGAGCTGGCCTTGCCCAACTACCGACAGGCCATTACAATGCTTCCAGTCGTCTGTGTCGCATGTGGTGGCACAGACTCAAGCTTCTGTAACGTGTGGCAAAGCCTGCATGCTGTGAGACTTGATTCTTAGGCCTGAGATACGTAGGAGCACACCTAAAATTAAGTGTATCTCTATCCCGTTCTGCTTGACGTTGTGAAGGCATGTTGCGATGAAATTCGTCGAACACGCAAAGTGTGCACTCGGTACTTGAACTCGACAATGACCATTTGCCATGCTGCAGTGACCTAAGCTTCATCAACGCTCCAGGCGTCGTCTCGTTCGTTCCGTTTCCAGCCCATGAGTGCTTTGTCCCATGCCAGCTGTTTGGCTTTCTCCCTTGCATGATTCGCATCCTCCTTCACCAATGCATATGTTGGCTGGCTGAATGTTTTCATGATCGCTGGTGTTCCGACCATGACCGCGACCTCCAAAGCAAGTCTCCACAGCCCTCTTCTTGAAGCAGAACTCGCACCTCTTGGGTCGTATTGCTTCCGTCCCTGTAAGACGCCATTGACCAGTATCTCCTGGCGCCTCGGCGTGTACAGAGCGGACAGATTGCTCCCACCAGCCTCGGCACCTTGCGCAGAGTATGCGAATTTCCTCCGTGTTGTTTTCACTTCGAATGGTCTGAATCCGTATCCTGACTGTGACCCTTCCCAAGCTCTTAGAGCCTTCATCCGTCCATCTATTCCGAATGCTCTTTTGACCGCATCGTCGACTGTTTCGCTGTCGGGCATGACCAGTGTTCGCAAATAACAGCCGTCCACCCGCACCAATTTCGCCACTGTCCCGTTCAGAAGCCCAGTGACTTGCTTCAGCGCCAATTTGTCGGAGCAGCTCTTGCTCATTGTAACTGGCGCATCTGGGCGTGCTGGTTTCCTGCGCACTACCCCCAGGCGGTCGAAATGCCCGCGCCCTATCATATCCTCTGGTGTGGACGACGGTGCCGCATGAGTCCAAGGTGTGGCGTCTTGCTGCGAAGCCATCGTTAACTCCATCGACGCATCTCCACAAGGCGCCTGAGAACAGAACATGTGGATTTGCACGTCAGATTTAAGCTTGAAGGGCGGCTGAGGGCTTGCAGAGTCTGGTGCTTGTCCATCATGTATGTCTCCATTTGTCCAATCTATCCATTCGCCTTCTGCTTTCTTGCCTTGCTGAGTGAGTGACGCACACTCCTCTAGAATCCATCTGTTGAATCCGCGTATGGCTAGTATCTCGGCATGCCAGTCGTGTAATACGTTGCCGTTCGCCTGGATCACTTTCGAGGCAGGTAAGCATTTCATCCCCGTTGCAAGGGATGCGCAGGTCAATTCAATGGTCTGGCAGTTCGTTTCTTGTCCGGCATCATCGACGAAGGCCTTCGGGGCGCGATCGCTATCTGATCTAACACTTTCGATCTTACGTTGGCGACCTAATCTGCGCAAAGCAGACTTGTCAGTGTTGGATTGGCAATCAGCACGGCCAATTGTTAGCTCAAACGACACTTACGTCTACTTAGTACAATGCCGGCAAGAGGAGACCATTCCCTGCGGCCGTCGGCCAGGGTGCGTGGCTTGAATTTCTGCGCAAGCGCATCAAACTTGTCTAAAACGCAGTCTGCGATCTCATCGGGATGCGGTTCGTGCAGATGAGACGACATGATGTCTGCTACTCCGTGGTGCTGCACGGCGGGTGTTGTTGATTTCAGGGTCTTCGACAGAACAACTTCTTCTCGCCGAGGCGAGGGTCCGGAAGATCGGCGTACCAAACTGCCAATCACAAAAGATCGATTCTTTCAATCGTGACCGTATGTATGACAGACTCTAGGCGAAGGCCAGTTGAATGGAAACAAGCCTCTAGTTCGCCTACCCGTACAGATGATACTAGATACTGTTGCATGAACAGGCTACTTCCTCGAGCAAACTTCATGTCGCAATTCAATCATTCTCTCATCCAATCCACTTTCGAAGACCCCGCTACGATTTATCGATACGATCGTCGAGTGACGCAAGTACCTAGTGACATATTTTTATGATCCACCCGATCGAAGGGAAAAGAACAGCACAAGCTTGGGATGTTGCACTACTGAAGAGGTAGGAAGAAACTTTGCTTGTTCTTCGAGGGACGAGACTCGGAAAGATGCAAGACATCCGAGGAAGTCGGGTTCAACGAAAACTAGACTACTGCCACCTGTCGAGTCTTTTGGAAGGATGTGTAAATTTCCCGTTGCCGGAGCAAGAACGCGCATACATATTGTGGTTCCTTTTCAGACCGCTCGTGAGCCTGGTTCCCATGTAACATATAGACCATGACTCGGACGAGCAATTGATTTGTCGGCTGACGAGATGAGAATGGAGATCAGAATGCACAGTAGTAAGCATGTGTGAGTGAAGACCGAGATGTATCAACGTCACAACGTATATCCATCTCAAAGACGTAGATCCCAAAACATATGCAAGCCCAGCAATCAATGCTACACGATCATGTGACGAGCATTCCAGTGAAGGTTGAGGCATTTTGCGGAGAGGACGATAGGCGTATGAGATCACATGCATGCATACCTCACCTAGCAAGCGACTCCATATTATTGTGGCGAGGCAACACCGGCTTGCAGTGAGTCAACCATGGCCAGATGTCAGCCAGAGCGCAGGCGGTCGCCCACTTGGACGACCGAGCAGGCTCCCGCCACCAGAAAATTCGGTGAAAATGGCAGTAGTGAAGGCATGCATGCATGTGTAAACAAACGACATGGCGAAAATTACACGTGCACACGGATCACCTTGCCACCGCATCTGCAGCAACTGAAGCGCCTGTGAAGTTTTTTTCTCTCACAAGCCGTTGCCCGCTGCCCAACGTCACAGATGCCCCCACCAAGCTGCAGTGATTTAGCGCGCGCTTTCGCCAAGCCCTGCCCCTCGCACGCTGGTTAAATTCTTCATCTACCTTGCCATCCTCTTCTCTCAGTGTCTCCATACCTCGAATCGCTAGGCATTCGAATCTGGTACGCATCTCCGCCGTCCATCATAACAACACCACGACCAGCCAACTGACGAGCGCCGCAGAGAAACAGTACCACCAAATCAACCAGACAAACACACACACATCGTCAAGATGGGGTACGTCTTCCCTCGAGCGCCCGCCACGGCCGACAATAGCAGCCCACAGTGGCATCGAAAGAGCACAGTCTGACAGCGATACAGTAAGGAGAAGTCTCACATCAACGTCGTCGTTATCGGCCACGTCGACTCCGGCAAGTCGACCACCACCGGTCGTAAGCATACCCACTCCTGCGCTCGCATACCGGAACACAATGACTCACAAACATCACAGACTTGATCTACAAGTGCGGTGGTATTGACAAGCGTACCATCGAGAAGTTCGAGAAGGTGAGCAATTTCCCGGCACCACGCTGTCTTCTCATCGCTGCAATCTCTTCCGAGCCCCACACCCCGCCTCGTCGCAATCATCGATAA
>Ga0265797_10001440_pt1 | contig 41760 bp, 30 predicted proteins | sample P2T30metagenome_FD_192433 | JGI IMG/M metagenome (GOLD analysis project Ga0265797, IMG submission 192433) | Plant litter microbial communities from East Loma Ridge, Irvine, California - P2 T30 | ecosystem: Environmental > Terrestrial > Plant litter > Unclassified | place: USA: California...
CGTGCCTTCGCCCGCGAGGCCGGCATTACCCATGAAGCGGTCAACCTGCGCCAGGGCGAACGGGTGCGCGGCGCCGTCCACGTGCAGAACGTCAACGGCTATCACAGGCGCTTCCGGCAGTGGCTGAGACGTTTCAATGGCGTGGCGTCGCGCTACCTGCCGAATTATCTCGGCTGGCGCTGGGCCCTGGACGGCGAACGCGTCAACTCGGCCGATGAACTGCTGCGAGCGGCGATCGGCGTTTTCAACACCAAACGGTGACAGCGCCAAATTATTACAGCGTCAGTAAAGCGAGATAAGGTGGAAAATCAGGGCGTTCTACATGGGCGATCCGGCGCTCCGGCGATCCGGCGGCCCGGCGATCCGGCGCCTTCGCCACGCGCTCGCAACCGGGCCCGAACAACCGGCCGGCGACCGGCACAGGCCCGCCGCCGCACGCCGTCACTTGAAATACGCCGCCAGTTCGCGGATATCGTCGTGGTCGACCGTCTCGGCGATCGCGCGCATGCGCAGCACCGACACCAGGTAGGCGTAGCGCGCCTGGGCCAGGTCGCGCTGGCTGACGAACAGTTGCTGCTGGGCGTTGAGCAGGTCGAGGTTGATGCGCACCCCGCCCTTGATGCTCTGCTCGGTGGCGGTCATCAGCAGCTTGGCCGAATCGACCGCCGCCACCAGCGCATCGACCTTGCTGGCGCTGCTCTGGACGGTGTTGAAGGCGCGCCGCAGGTCGACCATCAGGCGGTCGCTGGTGGCGTCGAGCTCGGACTGGGCGCGCGCATAGGCCGCCGCCGCCTGGCGCGTCTGGGCGCTGACCGCGCCGCCCGAATAGATCGGAATGTTCACCTGCACGCCGATCGAACGGTTGGTGTTGTCCTGGCCGTAGGTGTTGATGGTTTCGTTGTCGCCCTTGCTGTAGCTGGCGATCAGGTCCACGCGCGGCAGGTGGCCGGCCTTGTTGCGGCCGATCTCGAGACGGGTGTTTTCCACCGCCAGGCGCGCCGCCGCCAGTTCGCGGTTGTTCTTCAATGCCAGCGCGCGCCATTCGTCGAAGCTGCCCGGCGTCAGGCTGCCGACGCGGAAGTTGGCCGAGAGCTGGTCGAGGGTGCCGGCGTCGCCGCCGATGATGCCTTCGAGCACGGTGCGCAGCGCCTGGGCGTTGTCTTGCGCTTCCAGCAGCTGGGCCTCTGACAGGGCCAGGCGCGCCGCGGTTTCGAGCGAATCGGTGCGGGTGCCTTCGCCGCCCTTGAACAGGCGCTCGTTGACCATTTGCTGTTCGCGGTAGACGTCGCGCTGGACGCGCGCCAGCGCCACCTGGTCTTCGGCGAACAGGGCGTCGGCGTAGGCGCTGAGCATGCGCACCGCCACCTCGTTGGTGTCGGCCTCGAGCTGGGCCGCGCCTTGGGCGGTCTGCACCTTGCCCTGGCGGTAGCGCTGCACCGCGTCCATGTTGAACAGCGGCTGGCGCAGCTGCACCACCGACGAGCGGCTGATGTAGCGCAGGTCTTGCTGCTGGGTCTGGTTGCGGACCGTGGTTTCCTGGTCCAGCAGGTTGCGGCTGGCACTGTAGCTGGCCGACACGCTCGGCAGCAGGCCGGAGCGGCCCAGCACCACGTTCTCGCGCGCCGATTCGTTGGCGTAGAAACGCGCGCGGTAGGCCGGGTCGTTCTTCAAGGCCGCGTCGTAGGCCTGCTCGAGGGTGATCGCGGCGGCGTTGCCGGCCGCCAGCGCGGCGGCCACGGCCAGCGCGCCGGCGCGCAGGCGGCGCAGATGGGTCAATGCTCGCATCGGATCAGTCCTCGCTCAGGGCCGATTTGGCGCGGTCGGTGACCGGCTTGATCAGGTAATTCATCATCGTGCGTTCGCCGGTCTTGACGAACAGTTCCACCGGCATGCCCGGGATGATGTTCAGCTTGTGGCTGGCGATCTTGGCGGTGCCTTGCTGGGTCACCTTCACGCGCACCTTGTAGTACGGCATGCCGGTGCGCTCCTCGACCGAACGGTCGGCCGCCACCTGGGTCACTTCGCCTTCGATGTGCGGGGTCTTGTTGGTGTTGAAGGCCGAGAAGATCAGCTCCACCGGCAGGCCCGGATGGACCTTGTCGACCAGGTTCACCGGCAGCTCGCCTTCGACGATCAGGCCGTCGCCGCTGGGCACGATGTCCATCATCTTGAAGCCCGGCGGCACCACGCCGCCGTTGGTGAACACGGCGCGGCCGACCACCACGCCGTCGACCGGCGACTTGACGTCCACGCTCGACAGCTCGAACTGCTGGGCCTGGATACGGGCGGCCAGCGATTCGGCTTCGCGCTGGGCGTCGCTCAGCTGGGTGCGCACTTCCTTCTGGTATTCCTGGGTGCGCTGCGAGCGGCGCAGGGTCAGTTCCAGCACCTGGCGCTGCGAGCGGCCGATGTTGCCGATGTCTTCCGAGATGTCGCCGCTGAGCTGGGCGAAGGTGCGCTCCAGGTCCAGCACGCGGTTACGGGCGATGTAGCCGTCCTTGGCCAGGTCGCGCATATTGCCCAGCTGTTCCTTCAGGATCGCGGTCTGTTCTTTCTTGCTGTCGCGCGCTTCTTCCAGGCCGCGGATCTGCAGCTTGAGGCCGGCGATGCTCTCGTCCATGCCCGACAGTTCGCTTTGCAGCGACATCTGGCGCGACGACAGCAACTGCCCCTGCAGGCGCATGGTGTCGGCCACGCGGGCGTCGCCGCTGCGCTTTTGCATCTGTTCCGGGAACACGATGGTCTTGCGGCCTTCCAGCTCGGCCTTCAGGCGCGCCTCGGTGGCCAGCGCGGTCAGGTACTGGGTGTCGGTCATGTCGAAGGCCGACTTGGCCATGATCGGGTTCATGCGCACCAGCACCTGGCCCTGCTTGACGACGTCGCCGTCCTTGACCAGGATTTCCTGCACCGTGCCGCCGGTCTGGTGCTGCACCGCCTGGCGGTTCGATTCGGGGGCCACGGTGCCGCTCAGCGGCACGCCCTTGTCCAGCGGCGCCAGCAGCGCCCACAGCATGAAGCCGCAGAAGCCCAGCACCACCACGATCCAGCCGAAGCGGGCGTAGCGGCGCGCATCGGTGTTCACTTCCAGCGGGGTGACGTCATGGGTGACGACGTCGGTCGCTTCGTTCTTCAGTAATTTCATCTCATTCACCTTTTGCCGAAGCGGCGGCCACTTCCGGGGCCTGCTGCGCTTGTTGCTGGGCTGGTTGTTGCGGTGCTTGCGGCTGCTGCGGTTGTGGCTGCTGGCCGCCCTGCTGCTGGGCCGCGTGCTGCTGCGCCAGCTTCTTGTTGGCGTCCTGCAGCGCTGCCAGCACCTCGTTGGTCGGGCCGAACATCTGGGCGCTGCCGTCACGCATCAGGAGCAGCTTGTTGGTGGCGCCGATGATGTTGGTGCGGTGCGTGATCAGGATGATGGTCTTGCCGCGCTGGCGCAGGTCGAGCACCGCCTGCACCAGGGCCTGTTCGCCGACGTCGTCCAGGTTCGAGTTCGGCTCGTCGAGCACGATCAGGGCCGGGTCGCCGTACATGGCGCGCGCCAGGCCCAGGCGCTGCTTCTGGCCGCCGGACAGGCCGGCGCCGCCGTCGCCCAGCTTGGTGTCATAGCCTTCCGGCATGTGCAGGATCATGTCGTGCACGCCGGCGCGCTTGGCCGCCAGCACCACGGCTTCCGGGTCGATCTCGCCGAAACGGGCGATGTTCTCGCTCACGGTGCCGCCGAACAGTTCGATGTCTTGCGGCAGGTAGCCGATGTTCGGGCCCAGCTCGGCCTTGTTCCAGCCGTAGATGTCGGCGCCGTCCAGGCGCACCTTGCCCATCAGTGCCGGCCACACGCCCACCAGCAAGCGCGCCAGGGTCGACTTGCCCGAGCCGCTCGGCCCGATCACGCCCAGCACGTCGCCGGCGTTGATGGCGAAGCTCAGGCCCTTGACGATGGCGACCTTGGCGCCCGGTGGCGACGCGGTGACCGCTTCCACCGACAGCGAGCCTTGCGGCTTGGGCAGCGGCATGCCGGCTTCGCGCTTCGGGTTCGCTTCGAGCAGCTTGGACAGGCGCTCGAAGGCGCTGCGGGTGCTGCTGTACGATTTCCAGACCGCGATCACCTGCTGCACCGGCGCCAGGGCGCGGCCGACCAGGATCGAGGCGGCGATCATCATGCCGGCGCTGATGTGGTTCTCGAGCACCAGCAGCGCGCCGAAGCCCAGCACCAGCGACTGCAGCGACACCTGCACGAACTTGGTCGCCGAGGCCACCTTGGCGCCCTTTTCGCTCGCTTCGGCCTGCAGGCTCAGGAAGCGGCTGTGCGACTTGAACCAGCGGTTGATCAGGTTCGGCAGCATGCCCATCGACTCGATCACTTCGGCGTTGCGCAGGTTGTTGGTGGCCATGTTGTTGGCGGCGATCGCCATGGTGTTGGCTTCGGCCAGCGGCGCCTTGGTGACGCGTTCGTTCACATACGCCAGGATCACCAGGATGATGGTGCCCACCAGTGCGAACACGCCCAGCCACCAGTCGAACATGAAGATCACGGCCAGGTAGATCGGGAACCATGGCGCGTCGAAGAACGCGAACAGGGCGTTACCGGTCAGGAACTGGCGCAGCGTGGTCAGGTCGCTCAGCGACTGGCCGGCGTTGCCGCCCGCCTGCTTCAGGTTCTGCTCGTAGGCGGCGGTGTAGACGCGCTTGTTGAGCATCAGGTCGAAGCGGGCGCCGACGCGCACCAGCACGAACGAGCGCACCAGCTCCAGGCCGGCCATCAGCGCGTAGGCGCCGAGCATCAGCACGGTGAGCATCCACAACGTCATTTCGTTGCGGCTGGCCAGCACCCGGTCGTACACCTGCAGCATGTACAGCGACGGCACCAGCATCAGCAAATTGCTGATGGCGCTGAAAGTACCGACGGTCCAGAACGTGCTTTTGAAAGAGAGCAGGGCCTGCTCGATTTCGTTTTTCTTGTTGAAGAGTGAGTTTTTCATCAGATCGGTTTTGACTGGTTGGGCTACGCTCCATACCTCCGACGAATGGCTTCAGGGTGAGAGCGACCATCACATTATCGCTCAATTCCCTAGGGAAATGTGATGCGCATCACATTTGACAACACGAAAAAACGGAAATGTTGTATCTGCGCCGCGTGAAAAAATGCTATCGGCGCAGATTGATTCTGATTTTACCGAATAATTAGCACACGCGCAGTGCTTTGAGGAGCGGCAACTTGTGTTCGCGGAAGGCGTGCGCCTGGGCGATCAGCTCGTCGATCTGGGCTTGTTCGTCGGTGATCGGCTTGCCGTCCTTGATCAGGTTCTGGCCCTGTTCGCGCAAGGTGGCGAAGACTTGCTGGGCCCAGGCCAGCGATTCGCCGGCGCCCTGCTCGCGCGCCAGCAAGAACAATTGCTCGACGCGCGACAGCAAGATGCCGCCGCCGGTCACCGCCGAGGCCAGGGCCAGGCTGGCCGGCTGCGAGCGCGCATGGCGGCACAGGCGGCGGTTGAGCTTGAGCACGCGCTCGGCGACCGCGTCCACCGTGGCCTTGTCCTGCGCCGGCTGCAGCACGTTCTTGCCCACCAATACCAGGATGATCTGCATCAGGCTGGCGAAACCGCCCTGCAGCTTCGGGGTCGCGTCTTCGATCTGGGCGACCGTGTGCACCCGGTGGTCGGACAGGAAGCGCAGCACCGGCTGGTACAGCGACTCCTGCAGGTCGGCGTCGCCCAGCACGCCGGCCACTTTCATGGTCACCTCGGACAGCGGCGTCACCATCACCACGCGCTGGGCGCGGATCGCTTCCACCCGCTCCAGCATCGACAGCGAGCGCGCGCCGCGCACCCAGTAGTCGCGCCGGAACTGCTGGTTGGTGAGAAAGTCGCGCACGGTCTCGCGGAACATGCGGTCGGGGATCTCGGCCAGCAGCGTTTTCTGGTCGTCGGTAAGGTTGATGACGTCGAGCAGGTCGGGGTAATGGCTGGAACAGGCATAGCTCAGCTTGGCGTCGCCCAGCCAGCTTGCCATGCGCGAAAACGGCATCGGCAGCCAGTCGCGGTTGAAGTATTCGTGGGCCAGGTAGCTGCGGTCTTGTCCCATGATATGGGCCAGGCGCCCTTTCACGATCGGATTGGCCTTGGCGTAGATGGCGTCGGTGTCGAGCATGCGCTGGGCGAACTGCAGCGCGGCGTCGACGCGCGGCAGGATGCCGGCGCCGGGTGGGCTCATCTTTTCGGCATGTTCGGTGAGCAGGTCGCGCATCGGCGCCATCGCGGCCCAGCCGGGCTGGGTGTTGTAGCTGATGTAGAGCACGCCGCCGACTTTGAGCTTGCGACGCAGGAAGTCGACGATCACGGCGCGGTTCTGGTCCGAGATCCAGCTCCAGATGCCGTGCAGGCCGATGTAGTCGAATTCGGGCAGGTCGTCGCGCCGGCAGAAGGCCTCGAAGGCTTCGTCGAACAAGTGTGCGCCGTTAGCGCAGGATTGCGCCAGGTCTTGCGCGAAGCCGGCCTGGGCCGGGTTGAAATCGGTGCCAAACCACTTGGTGGTGGTGGCGGCGCCGTGGATGTTAATGCTGACGCCCTGGCCGAAGCCGAGTTCGCAGGCGGTGCCGTTGTCGGGGAAGGCATAGCCGGCCTGCAGGAAAGCCAGCTTTATCCGCAGAGGATTGAGCTCGGCGTAATAGCCGTGTGTATATCCAATATCTGCCACGTACCCACCAGTCCAGTCCGACATATGCGCTCCGCTTGCGTTAAAGAGTCACATGGTAGCACCGGGATGTCACGTTGTTAATAAGCAGCAAACGAAAAAAAACCCGGCGCCGGAGCGTCGGGTTTTTTGCTGTAAAGCCCCTTGCCGGAGCAAGGGGCTTCCGGTGAGGGAAATTACAGGGTGATGGTGTTGTTGGCGATGGTAGCGGTCGCCAGATCGATGTTACCGGTCAGCATGACGACGATGTCATCGGCGCCGAAGGTGGTGCCGGTGCCGTTGTCTTCGACGACATAGGTGTTAGCGCCGTAGGTGAACCAGGTCACGTTGGTGCCGGTGGTGCCGGCTGCGGCCAGGTTCAGGGCAGCTTGCAGCGTGGTCGCGGTCGACACGTTGACTGCGGTCGCGCCGAAGGTGGTGCTGCCCGAGAACACGATCGAATCGCCGGCGGTGAAGTCGGTGATGGTGGTCATGTTCTGCTGAACGACAGGACCTGCGCCCAGATCGACGGTCGAGGTGCCGGTAACAGCCGACACGTTGAACGAGTCGTTACCAGCGCCACCGGTCAGGGTCGAGCTGAACTTGCCAGCGACGGTGATGACGTCGTTGCCGGCGCCAGCGTTCACGGTAGCGACGTTGCCGATCGAGATGATGTCAGCAGCGGTGCCGCCGGTCACGGTCAGGCCAGTGGTAGCAGCAACCACGTTCGCGGTGTTGATATCCAGCGAGCCGGTAGCAGCCGAACCGTCAATCGCGGTCACGCCTTTGCCGGTGACCGAACCGAAGTTCGCGGCGAAGTCCAGATCCAGCGACTGGTTACCAGTCACGGTCACGGTCTGGGCAGCGGTGCCGGCCAGGGTGATCGAGTTGTTGGTGAAGCCGGTTGCAGCGTTCGAGATGATGTTGATGGTCTCGATACCAGCCAGCGACACGGTGCCGGCAGCGATTGCCGGGTTGCCGGCAGCAGCCGCGGTTGCGGTGCTGTTGCCGCCGAAGGCCACGGTGTACGAGTCAGCTGCGCCGGCCACGTTGGTGAAGCCCAGGGTGGTGGTGCCGGTCACGCCGGTGCTGTTCACTGCCAGTGCTTGCGCGGTGGTGACGTTGCTGTAGGTGCCGCCGCCAGCCAGCACTTCGAGTGCGGTGAAGGTGGTGCCGGTGACCAGCGAGATGTCCAGGGTCGACGCGTCCAGGCCCAGAACTTCGAAGTTCTTGAACAGGGTTGCGTTACCGGCAGTGATCAGGCCAGCTGCGATGGTGTCGACGCCTTCGCCGCCATCGATCGAGGTAGCAGCGGTGGTGGTGCTGGCGGCGATCGAACCGGTGCCCTTGACCAGCTTGTCGCTGCCCGCGCCCAGGTTGATGGTCGAGCCAGCAGCCAGAGCCGAGTTCAGGGTGACGGTGTCGTTGCCCGCGCCGGTGTCAACGGTGACCTTGGTGGTCGCGCTGATGCCGACGGAATCCTTGCCTGCGCCGCCCTTGACGGTCAGCACGGTCGCGCCCAGGTTGCCCATGGCGACGTCGCCGGTGGCAGCCGAAGCGTCCACGGTAGCCAGTTTGCCAGCGGTCATCGAGCCGATGGTGGTCTTGCCAGCGCCGGTGATGGTCAGGGTGGTGGCGGCAGCAGCCGAACCGGTCAGGTTCACGGCAGCGACGCTGTTGACGGTCAGTGCGGTTGCAGCAGCAGCGGCCAGGTTGATGCTCGAAGCGGCGCCGTTACCGTTGACGATGACCGAGGTAGCGGTTGCGTCGGTGACGTTGGTGCCACGTGCTGGGACTGCGTCGACTGCAGGGGTGCCGGTATCGCCAGGAACAGATGCGTTAGGCGGAACCGCAGGCACGGCTGGGGTACCAGCAACGCCCAGGCCGTTCGCGTTGACGGTCAATGCGCGGGTGCCGGCAGCTGCGTTGACGATGACGTCACCGGTCTGGGTTGCCAGGTTCAGCACAGCCAGCTTGTCGGTGTTCAGGGTTGCGGTGCCGGTCGACGAGGTCACGCTGGCAGCGTTGACGTTGGCGCCGCTGATGGTGACGGTCGAGCCACCGGTGGTGTTCACGGTGGTGGTCGATGCGCCGCCAATGACGCTGACTGCGTTGCCGGCGCCCACGGTGTTGATGCTGACGGTCTTGAACATGCCGGTGTCGGCAGCGTTCAGCGAGGTCGCTGCGATGTTACGCACCGACAGGGTCTCGATGTTCTTGACCGAAACGCCCACGCCCGAGAAGGCGCCAGCAGCCAGTGCAGCGTCAGCCAGGACCGACAGGGTGTCGGTGCCGGCGCCGCCGTCGATGGTGTCGAAGCCGCCCATGTTGTCGATGGTGGCGTTGATGATGTCGTTGCCGTTGGTGCCGACGATGGCGTCAGGACCTTCGGTCAGGTTGAACACCTGGCCGCTGGCGTTCTGGCCGGCGCTGACCACGGTGGTCACGGCAGCGTTCAGGGCTGCAGGCGCGGTGGCGGCGGTCAGCGAAGCGTCGGTGGTGACGCCGGCGATGAACGACTTGGCGGCGTTGTTGGCGGCGGTGCCGCTGTAACCCAGGATTTCGTCGCTGGTGTCCAGTGCGGTGGTGAAGGCGGTAGCAGCGGTGACCTTGTTGTTGTACGCGGTCAGGTCGGTGGTTTGTGCGGCGCCGGCGATGGTGGTGACGGCTTCATCGACGGTGAACGAACCGTTGATCAGGCCCTGGCCCCAGAATGCCAGTGCTGCCGGCTCAGCGGCGCGGCCGAACAGGTTCAGGTAGATGGTGTTGATGATCTGGTACTGGCTCTGGCCAGCGAAGGTATCGGTGTACTCTTGCGAAGCGGCGAATGCAGCCGAGACAGCGGAGGTGTCGCCGTTAGCGGCGGTCACGACGTTTTCCCAGTAGGTCAGGCCGGCAGCGTCTGCAGGACGGCTGAAGTAAGCAACGTACAGCTTTTGTACTGCGTCGGTATAAATACCCATTTATAACTCCTAAGTTTCAGTCAAGGTTTAAATTTGCAGTCGTACTGCGAGACTTCTGCAAGCCAACGGGGCGAATCATGACAGAGGGAACCATGTGCCTCATGTGACAGCCATCACACGAATCAGCATTTTTTGTCCTTTAGATGTAACTTTTCTTTACCACATGTTGGGCGGCCATTATCGGAGAATGAGCCATGTAACGCAAGATTGTAAACGCTAATAAGAATCGTCGTCGAAAACCAGGACTTAATCGTGCGCACCCGATTCGAGTTTTTCAGAAGGAAATATCCTGCGCACATATCTCTGCCATATATAAAGTGCGTGGTATTTGGAGAGTATCTGGAATGACGTACGCCGCTGCCTATTGCAGGTAGAGGCCGGCAAACCGATCGGGAATAAAAAAACCCGGCCGGGGCCGGGTTATGGGATTGTGTGTAACTACGTATCTATTTACCCCAGACAGTAACTCCGTTGGCGATGCGCTGGTCGTCCAGGCGCCGCTGGAACAAATACGCCGCCCCGCCACCATCGGCATTACTGAGAACGCCGTCGACCGACATATTATTCGACTGTGGCCGCGCATACTGCACGTTGCCGAAACGGCCGTCGCGCGCCACTTCGCCTTCGGCCACCATATTGAAGCTTTCGGCGCCAAGCTCGAGGTCGAAACTGGTGGCGAAGGTGCGCTTGCCGAAATCGACATTCAGCGCGCCATTGCGCATCTGGGCAAACGACGCCGCCATGGTCTGGTCTTCGCTCTGGATCAGCGCTTCGCCGCCCTGCAATTTGAACGAGGCGGCGCCGCGTTCCGGCAGCACGTAGTCGGCGCCGGCGGTGCGCGCCAGCACATAATTGCGCTTAAGCATTAGGCTGGATGAATCGAGACTGGCGCGGTCGATGGTGGCTTGCGAACCGGCCAGCGCCACCCAGCGCCCCCACTGGATCGCGCGCTCGGGCGCTGGGGTATCCGGAACCACGACCGGCGGCCTGACTTCCACCACCGGCGACGACGTATCGACAGGCAACGGTTCCGGCGTCGCTGGAACTGTCGGCGACACCGGCGCGGTCGCCGACGGGAGCGGGAGCGGATGCTGGGCCGCCAGCTTTTCGAGCGAATCGCCCTTGCGCGCATCCAGGCTCGGGGTGGCGCCGTCGCCGCTCTTCTTGGCCAGCGGCTCGTCCGCACGCGGCGGCGAGACCTGGTCGGGCGCCGTGGAATTCGATTGCATTACCTGCGGCGCCGTGGCGCCGCGCGTGACTTCGATCAGCTGGCCGCGCTGGGCCGCGAACAGTTCGCGGCTGGCCATGCCTTCGCATGGTCCGCCGCCTTCGGGACGGCAACCGCCGGCGAAGCCGCTGACCACCACGCCGCCGGTCAGCACCGCGACCCGCGACGTGTTCTGGTCGGTGTAGACAGTGAAATCGGTGCCGCGTACGCCGATCGCCGCCACCGGCGTATTGAAACGGAAGTTCTGGCGCGCCTGCTTGACCGCATCGCCCGACTTGCTGCGCGCCACGCCGCTGATCAACTCGAGCTTGACTTGCGTATTGGCCGGCTGCTTGCGGTCGATGCGGTAGGCGACGATGCGTGCCTGGGTGTTCGGGCGCAGGATGAACAGGCCGTTGTCGGCCGTCTTGACGTACAGGAATCCATCCGCGCCAGTGCTGAGCAGCTCGCCTTCCTGCACCGGTGTGCCTTCGGCGCCGGCCTTGCCTGCCACCTGGGCCTGGCCCGAGGCAAAGATCACCTTGCCCGCTTCGGCGGCCCAGGCCTGGCCGCTGGCGAGCACCAGGCTGCCGATAATGATGAATGTTTGACGCAACATGGTTTTTCCCTTTTGGCGCGATTATCCGCACGCACAGCGCCGATACCGTGACGGCCATCACATTCTAGTGCAAAATCATGCCTCACTGAACGTGCTTACATCTTGTAGCAGTTGCCCTATAGGAAACCTAAACCGGTATACTCGGGCATTCCATTCCTCTTTTTTGCTTGCTCTACGCTAGCCTCCTGCGTGCCCGCTACCCTTTCCTCTCCTCTGAACAGCCGCCCGTCCGCCTGGCGCCGGGCCGGCCTGGGACGAGCGGCGATCGCCATCGCGGCGCTGTTGCTGACGGTGTTCGCGCAATGGGCCCCGCAAGCGCCCGCGTCGTTTTTCGGCAACGAATGGCTGCGCGACCGTTTCATCCGGGTGCAGGCAACCGCGGCGCCGGAACCGCGCATCCTGGTGGTCGACATCGACGAAGCCAGCATGGCCGCCTACGGTCCCTGGCCATGGCCGCGCGCACGCGTGGCCGACCTGGTCGATATTTTGCTGACGCGCTATGAAGCGCGCGGCGTGGCGCTCGACATCCTGTTCCCGGAAGCGGGCGACGCCATGGGCGATGCGCGCCTGGCGGCGCTGGCGCAGCATGCCCCGCTGGTGCTGGCGCAAGCCTTCGATTTCGATCCCGGCCAGCGCCGCCCGCAGCCGATTCGTGAAGGCAAACTCGGCGGTGCGCTGGCGCCCGCCGCGCCACGCGGCGTGGCCGGCGCCGCCGAGGCCGATGGCTACATCGCCAACCACGCCGGACTGGCCGCGGCGCGCCACGTGGGCAATATCGGTTTCGTACCGGATCCGGACGGCACCCTGCGCCGGGTGCCGCTGGTGACGCACTACGACGGCCGCGCCTATCCGGCGCTGGCGCTGGCGCTGGTGGCGTGCTGCGCCGGCGCGGCGCCGCTGCCGCTGCCGGCCGACGGCGTGCTGCGCATTCCCTACCGGCGCGACTGGAGCGCCTTCGACGTGGCCGGCGCCGCCGACATCCTGGACGGCGCGCTCGACCCCGACGGCGTGCGTGGCCGGCTGGTGCTGGTCGGCTCGTCCTCGCTCGGCCTGGGCGACCGCGTCACCACGCCGTTCGCGCCCAGCCGCCCCGGCCTCGGGGTGCAGGCCGAGATCCTGTCGGCCCTGCTCGAGCGCCAGGCCGGCGCGCTGCCGGCGCCATGGCCCGGCAAGCTGCTGGCGCTCGGCTTCGCCGCGCTGTCGGCGCTGCTGGCCACGTTCGCCTTCCCGCGCCTGGCGGCGGTGACGGGCGTGGCGCTGCTGGGCGTGGTCTCGCTGCTGTGGATCGGCGTGGCCTACCTGGCCGCACCGCACGACCCGACCTTCTCGACCGGCGCGCCGCTGGCGACCAACCTGTTTTTGCTGGCGGTGGCGGTGCCCTACCAATGGCAGCAGGCACAGCGTCGCTCGCGCCATCTGCTCGGCACCCTGCGCCAGTACGTGGCGCCCGAGGTCGTGACCCAGTTGCTGCGCAGCGACCTGGCCGATCCGCTGGCGCCGCGCCAGTTCGACGTCACCACCCTGATTGCCGACATGGAGGGTTACACCAGCCAGGTGGAAACCCTGTCGATGGCGGACGCGGCACGCCTGACGCGCGAGTTCCTCGATTGCCTGACGGTGCCGGTGATCGCCAGCCAGGGCACGCTCGACAAATACACCGGCGACGGCCTGGTCGCGTTCTGGGGCGCGCCGCTACCGATCGCCGCGCATGCCGACCTGGCGCTGGACGCGGCCCACGCCATCGTGGAGCGGGTCGGCGCCCTGTCGGCTGCGCGCGTGGCGGCCGGGCACGCGCCATTACGGGTGCGCATCGGCATCGAGAGCGGACCGGCCATGGCCGGCGACTTCGGCACCGCATTTCGCAGCATCTATACAGCGGTCGGCGACAGCGTGAATACCGCATCGCGCCTGGAGCAGGCCGCGCGCGACTTCCCGCACGATGTGATCGTCGGCGCCGGCACCGTCGAGCGCGCGCGGCGCCACGGCTTTTTGCCGCTGGGAGAGCAGCGCCTGCGCGGCAAGGGCAAGCCGACCGCCCTGTTCACCCCCGCCACCATCTTGCCGCGCACGTCCGTGCCCGGCAGCGCCGATGCGGGCCTTGAAAGCAGTTCATGACACACCATCGAATGCGCGCCCGGAGCGCGCTCTTGTTCCTGCCGTGCTTGCTGTTGTGCCTGGTGGCGCCGGCGGCGCTGGCGCAGCTTGCCGCGCCTTCCGATGCGCCATCGGCCGGCGCACAGGACGACGACCTGTACCTGCAGGCCCTGCAATCGATCGCCGAAGGCCGGCGCGACGACGCTTCGCAGCAGCTCAACGCCCTGATCGAGCGCCAGCCGCAGCACGCCGGCGCCTGGCTCGACCTGGCGCTGACCCAGTGCGCGCTCGGCAACACCGAGCAGGCCGAGCGCCTGTTCGCGGCGTTCGAGACCCGTTTCGATCCGGCGCGCCCGATCCTGGAACTGATCGCCAATACGCGCGAACAAGGGTGTGGGCAGTGGGAGCCGTTCTCGTCGGCGGTGGTGATGGCCGGGCGCGGCCTCGACCAGAACGTGAACCAGGGTGCGCGCACGTCGCGCTTCGTGGCCGGCGGGCCCAGCGGCCAGGTCGAGTACGAGCTGTCCGACGATTTCCGCCCACGCCACGACCAATACGTTCACCTGAGCGGCGAATACCTGCGCGAACTGACGCCGAACGGCGTGCTCGGCTTCGCCCAGTACCAGTTCCGCCGCAACGACAGCCTGCACCAGTACGACAGCGGCTCGCTGTTCGCCGGGGTCGAGGCGCCATGGCGCTTCGGGCGCTGGCGCGTGCGCGGCACCGCCACGCTGGGCCTGGTCACGCTGGGCGGACGCCTCTACCAGCGCCAGGCCCAGCTGCAGGCACGGGTGACTCCGCCGCTGGCGCTGCCGGCCGGCCTGCGCGCCGACCTGGTCGGCGGCGTCACCTACAACACCTTTCCCACGCTGACCAATTTCGACGCCAGCACGCAAGAGCTGCGCGCCAGTTTGTGGTGGCGCGGCCTGGCCGGTTACGCCAGTGCCAGCATCGGCTACCTGAACGACCATGCGCTGGCGCGCCGTCCAGGCGGCGACCGCGACGGTTCTTTCGTCAGCCTGCTGACGCGCTGGCCGCTGCTGCGCGGCGTGAGCGGCGAACTGGCCTATACCCGCCAGACCTGGCGCAGCAGCAGCGCGTACGCGCCCGGCCTGATCGAGCAGACCCGCTCGCAGGAAACCCACGTGCTGCGCGGCGCCCTGGTGTATCCGATCGACAAGCGCCAGTCGATCCAGCTCGAAGGCCGGCTGGTGCGCAACGACGAGAACATCTCGATTTTCCAGTACAACAACCGCCAGCTCCAGCTCAGCTGGCAGTGGCAACTGCCATGAGCGCGCCCCCGATGCAAGCGATCTTCCACGGCGGGCGCGGCCTGGAAGCGGCGCTGTCCACCCACGACAACGGTTTCAACCTGGTGCGGCTGGTGTGCGCGCTGATGGTGGTGCTGTTCCACGCGGTCCAGTTCAACACGGTGGCGCCGGCGCAGGACCCGGTCAGCGCCTGGCTGGCGCCGCACAGCGACCTGGGCGCACTGGCGGTGGGCGTATTTTTTGTGTTGAGCGGCATGTTCATCGCACGCAGCTGGATGGCCGACCCGCACCTGCTGCGCTTCGCGGCGCGGCGCGTGGCGCGCATCGTACCCGGCCTGTTCGTGTGCCTGCTGCTGAGCACGGTGCTGGCGGTCAGCCTGTTCTCGGCCGAGGGCTGGCGCGGCCTGCTGGGGCCGGCGCCGTGGCGCTACATCTTCGGCAACAGCGTGCTGCACTGGCTGCAATACCATATCCCGCCGCAAGAACTGGCATTGCCGGGCGTGCTCGGCGGCCAGCATCTGAACGGTCCGCTATGGACCTTGTACTGGGAAGGCCGGATGTACGTGATGGTGGCGCTGGTCGGCATGGCGGCCGCCCTGCCGCTGCGCAGCTGGATGCGCGGCGCCGCCCTGTTTCTGCTGCTGGCGGCCAACCTGTTTCCCGACGTCGCCGCCGGCTACGTCTGGGAAGTGCGCATGTGGTCGCTGTTCCTGGTTGGCATGCTGCTGCAGACGCTGGCGCCGCAACTGCGCATCGGGGCGCGCCACGTGGCCTGCGCCGTGGCGCTGCTGCTGCTCAACGCCACCCGCTGGGCCGACCTGAACGCGAGCCCGCTGACCTGGTTCGGCATTGCCCTGGTGGCGGTCACGCTGGCGCTGGCGCTGGGCAGCGCGCGCCTGCCATGGGCGCGCCACGTCCAGCGCCACGACTACTCATACGGCATCTATATCTGGCACTGGCCGCTGATCCTGATGCTGCGCGAGACGCTGCCGCCGGTGAACGCGCCGGCGCTGTGCGCGATCGCCGTGCTGGCGGTGCTGCCGCTGGCCATGCTCAGCTGGCACCTGGTCGAGGCGCCGGCCCTGCGCGCGGTGCGGCGCCGGCTGGCGCGGCGCCAGCCGGCCGCCGCCGCCAACGCGTGATATTGCGCCAAGCCGCGGCCTTGGCAGGCTGGCAAAGCCCGGCCTTGACAGAGCGGCAAGCCGTTGTTATGACGCGCCAGCCGCAAGCGGCAAACGTTTCCCATCGCCGCTCGACCGTATACAATCAAGGATCGTTGGTGTTTCTGTAGGGCAGTTAATTGTGTCAGTGGATGGATTGTTATTAGGCTTGGCCATGGGCGCCGTGTGCGTCGGTTGCCTGGTGCCGAATCGCTGGCTGCCGCCTTTGCCCAACGATAAATTCCTGCATTTCGCCAGTTTCGCCGTGCTCAGCGGATTGGCCTTGCGCGTGGCGGCGGACCGCCTGGAAGCGCTGCTGTGGCTGGGCGGCCTGCTGGTGGCAGGCTGGCTCATCGAGTGCCTGCAATCGCTGGTCCCGGACCGGCGTTTCTGCTGGCGCGACCTGGCCGCCAACGGCGCCGGCATCGTGTTTGCCGCGGCGTGCGCCATGGTGTATTCCAGATTCTTCTGAGCACATTATTTCAGAAAGCAGTATGAGCTCCCCAGCCAAAAACGAGATCGACCGCTCCAGCGCGCCCGTCGCCGACCCCGGCGCCCCGGCCGAGGAGCAGCAGATCCACATCCACCTGCGCAAGATCCCCTTGCTGTCCGGCCTGTCGGACGACGAGATCGGGCGCGTCAAGCAAGAGATCCGGATCCGCCGCTACGACAAGCGCGACATCGTGCTGCAAAAGGGCGGCCACGGCGACGGCCTGCTGTTTCTGCTGTCGGGCCAGCTGCAAGTGATCGACGTGACCGAGGACGGGCGCGCGATCGGCCTGCGCATGCTGGCGCCGGGCGACTTCTTCGGCGAGATCGCCCTGATCAACAATTCGACCCGCTCGGCCTCGGTAGTGGCGATGAGCGAAGTGCTGGTCGCCTTCTTGCCGGCGGCGACCGCGATGCACCTGTTCTCGCACTCGCCGTCGGTGGCCAACCTGATGTTGCGGCACCTGGCGCAGAAGATCCAGCGCGATTCCGAATTCCGCTCCCTGCTGAGCATCAACAATACCGCCAAGCGCATCTATACCTACCTGGTGCTGCTGCAAAAGAACGACGCCGGCCAGCCCGGCGCCCCGGCCGTGGTCGAAAACCTGCCGACCCACCAGGACATCGCCAACATGATCAACACCAGCCGCGAGACCGTGACCCGGGCCCTGACCGCGCTGGCGCAGCAAGGCATCGTGCAGAAGGATTCGCATCGCCTGATCATCGTCAAGCCGGACGCGCTGCAAAAGCTGGTGCAGGGCTGAGCGCCGGCGCCCGGCGGGTGGGAATGCGCGAGAATTGGCCGCGCTGGTTCTGCTAGGCTTTCCTGGACCGCAGCATTCATCCACCACCAGGGAGCGATCATGAATATTCCAGAAATGACGCCGGCGCAACTGACCGAGCGCGTCGCCGCCGACTGCATCGCCAAGGGACGCCGCTTCATCCAGACCGGAACGCTTGACTTCGTGCTGTATCTCAGCGGACGCTTCAACGCCTTCGCCGATGCCCGCAACCCGGCCCAGCTCGTCTTCGGCGTCACCACCGCGCTGAGCGACCGGCTGTACGACTTGTCCTCCCAGTTTACGCGCGATGTGCTGGACGAGCTCGGGCCGCGCCAGCCGACCGGCTGGCGCGCGGCGCTGCTGGCCGAATTCGCCCGTCCGGGCGCCAACGAAGTCGATCATGTCCAGCTGTTCAGGATGGCCTTGAGCCTGATTCTGGGACACGAGCTGGGCCACATCCGGCAGGCGCATCACCTGTCCAAGGCGGCGCTCGGGCTGGCTGGCGAGCATGCCAGGACCGACGAGAACGATGGCGTGGATGCCGGCGCCGATGGCGCCGATGCCGACCTCGTCGCCGGCCCCGACAGCGATCGCTTCGTGTTCGAACTGGCCGCCGATTACGAGGGCATGCAGTTCTGCCTCCCGCTGGTCTTGGCCAATGTCGGCAGCGCGGACGAGCCGGTGTGGCAGGTGCGCGTCAAGCAGCTGTGGCTGTTCATGTGCGCCGCCACCCTGGTGTATTTCGTGCTCGAACGCGAGGGCAAACCCAGGCCCCCGTTCGGCTTCGTCGGCACCCATCCCGCCGCGCCCGCCAGGCTGCTGTGGATGATCAAGACTACTTTGTTGACGCTGTCCGACATCCCGGGACTGAAGCACGCGCCGAACCCCGACGCCACCTTCGACTACCTGGTCGACGCGGTCGACTTCACTACCCATTTCTGGCATGGCCTGCTGCAGCGAAACGGGGTAGCGGCGGCGCCGCCGCAAGTGCATCCGAGCCTGGCCCTGGAGCTGCTGCCATCGTACGGCGCGTGGCAAGCGGCGATGATCGAAAAATGGAATCGCGTCGTTCCCGTCATTAACGGCCACATCACCATGGGACGCAAGCTGCCCTTGTTCGGGCACGATGCCGGGCAATGATCGCATCGCCATCAGCGACGCCAAGGCAATCGGCGGCGCTGGCGACGACGTGATCGTCGCCGCTTCGGCGTGGGCCACCGCGGTCTACTGGGATGCGCCGCGCGGCGTGGTGGTCGATCTCGGCGCCGGCACCGCCGAAGACGGTTACGGCGGCCTTGACCGCCTGGTCGGGATCCGGGTGGTGCACGGTTCCGGTTTCGACGAGGTCAGGATCCAGCGCGCGCATTACGTCGGCGACTTCCGGCCCCCGTCATCGCTGCGACTGCCGTTCCCCACCTTCATCCTGCCGGGCGGCGGCAAGGGCCGCCTGCGCGACGTCACCCCCGAGCTGTTCGGGCAGGCGCCAATGACGGTGGTCGGCGGCGGGCGCGATTGCCGACGGTATCGTCTATTCGCCGCCATATTGACACCCGCGGCCGGGGCTATGCCGCGTCGACCTTGGTCATCCAGTCTGGCTGCGGCACCTTGTTCTGCGCATAGAACCGCTCGAGGCGGATGCGATTGCCACGCTGACGCCGCAGTCCCAGGAATTCAGCCGCATTTCGGCCGAAAAAGGCATCGGGCAGGCCTGGGCGCGTGATGCCTGCCGTGTCTTGTTCCTCTTCAACCCGTTTCATCAGCTCGATGAAGTCGGCCAGGTAGTGGCGTACGTTCTGCTGGGTCAGGATCATGTGCCAGTCGCTGCCGTACATCAGGCGTTCGCGCATCACGCCATTGTGGGAACGATACAGCGCCAGCAGAGTATCGCGCATGCGGCCCTGGTCGATCATGGTGCCGGCGAAGAAACCGCTATCGGCAAACGCATTGGCGCCGCTGCTGCCGGCGCCAGCGGTCATCAGGTCGAGAAATGGCCGGTTGCGCTTGCCCTGGACGTCCTCGATATCGGAATCGCCGAAGTGGCCGAAACTCACACGCAGACCGGGATGGCGGTCGAACGCCTGTTTCCAGTACTGGCTGCCAGCCAGCGCGCGGAACTCCTTGTAGGGTCCATTCGACTCGTTGGTATGCGCCATGATCGGCACGTCGTTGTCCTGGCAATAGCGAAACAGGCTGTCCATGGCACGGTCAAGCCGGGCGCCGAAACCGGATTGCCATGCAACCCGGTCGAGCGTCGGCTTGCCTTTCCAGACGTTCTTACCGCTGTTGCCCCATGCCGCGAATCCCATCGGCGGATAGAGTTTGACGCCGATCAAGCCGCGCCGCTCAATCGCATGCCGAACCAGACGCAGCGCGTCGCCAACGCCGGCGGAGTCCAGTGTCATGGTTTCGCGAAACGGGCAAAACGCGACGAAACCATGCACCCTGCCGCCGAGCAGTACCGACAGTTCGCTCATCAGTTCGACCTGGTCGGCCAGCGGCGTCGGCGCCGTCCGGCCTTGTGCCAGCCAGTAATCGAAGTCCACCAGGCTGGCCACGGCCATGTCGATCTTGCGCGCACTGACAGAGGAATAGGTCTGGAAATAGTCGAGCGCATTCACATACCTGAAATTGAAATGATGGAACAGAAAGCGCACAAACCCGGCCAGCGTTGGCCGCGTTTCCAATATGGCGGGCCGGCTGTTTCCCTCGAATTGTTCAAGCGTCGGTGGCAAGCTGTCGATGACCGCATAGAGCGCGTCGCGCTGCCCATCGGCGGCGCTGAGGATGGCCGGCGCGCCCGCCTGCGGCGGCCCGGCGGCGGCCGACTGCAGGGCAGCACGGCCCAGCATATAGCCTTGCTGGGCCGCGCCGCTGGCCGGCTCCCATGGCGCAGCGCGGCCTGGACATTGCTGCAATTGCGCGCGGTAGGCGGCCATGGCCGCGCGTTCCTGCTCGACGCCGGGCGCCGTAGCCCACGCCAGCTTCTGCAATACCCCGGCCATCGTCTTGACCAGCGAATACAGCTCGCTTTCCGGGCCGACCGTGGTCTGCGACAGGAATTCGCGGATCTGCAGGTCGCTGCCATTGAAGAAGTGGGTATGGGTGTCGATCGTCAGCGGCGCCGCAAGATCGGAGATGACGCGCTCGGTCGCGCAGGCGCGCGCCGCCTGCCCCGCACCCGGTAACGGCGCCAGGGCTGCGAACAGGCCGAGCAGGCAACGGCGCCGTTGCAGGTCATGCTCATGGCTCATGGTCGTCTCCGGCGGGTACGAGGGTGGCGCCGGCATCGCCGTAATATGCGTACAGCAAGCCGAGCGGATTATGCTTTTCTTCCAGCAGCTCGCGCCGCGCCGCGGTCAGGGCGTCGGCCGCACTTGCTCCCTTGACGAGGTGCGCGAACAAGCGGTTGGCCATGTCGTCGCCAAGGCTCTGCCAGACCGAGACTTCGGTCACGATCACACCCTTCACGCCCAGCCGGAACAGCTCGCCCGCCAGCTTCGCTTGCGTCAGCTTGAGCGCAGGCCCGGTCTCGCAGGCATTGAGCACCGCGATCGGGCCGCGCGAGAAATAGCGCAAGTCCTGATCGGGAGCGGATACCTGGTTACGTAGCACCGCGAAGTCAGTGCTTTCCACCCGATCCGACGCCCCGAACTCGAGATGTGGCGCCGTCTGCGACATGGACTGGAGACCCGTCGACGCGTGCATGAATGTCATCAGTGCAGCGATGTCGTGTTTCTGACTGGTCATGAGCGCCATCAGCGTCTTTCCAGAATATACCGGCGTGACGTTCAGACGGGGCAACGCCTTCGTCAGCGCCGCGATCTGTCCCTGTGCCAGGCGTACGGTGGGATCGCTGCTGGTGCCGTAGTGGGCAAATAAGATCGTGCGCGGTGTCGCGCCCGGTGCCGTCTCGCGCCATCCTTGCCCACCGTCATTGGCGCGCATCACGTTGAGGCTGAAACGCATGCCCCAGAACTGCCGCGGATCAATCACGGGACCGACCGGATGCAAGTATTGCCACGACACGTTGAGCCGGTCGCTGACAATCTGGATGCGTAGCGGATGCGTGCGCTGTCCGGCACCGGCCTGCTCGATCAGCGCGATGATCTTCGCCAGCGACTTGTCGGGGCCGCCGAAGAACAGTTTCTGGTACAGCTGCTGACCGCTGGCAGCAATTACCCTTGCCGTGCCGGCCGCTTCGTCCGGATCGAAGACCAGCGTGGCGCGCGCCTCGTCGGAAAGCGTCGCTGTGGCACCGCTGGCGCGAAGCTTCTGCAACTCTTTTTCTTGCAGGCTCAGTGCCTTCAGGCTGTGAAACGACCAGGTGGCCACCTCGTCGATCGCTCCCGCATCGAGCTTGCCGCTGATGAAGGACTTGGGCTGCCCCCTGTGCGTGACCAGCGGACCGAGTAGCCTGCGCATCGGTGCGCTGATCGGCACGATCGACAGGCTGATCGACGGTCCCGGTGCTTCAACCGCATAGATGATCAGGTCAGGCCGCGTCCGCTTGCCCGGCGGCGCCATACGCGCGCTGTCGGGCAGGTGCAAGGCGCGCGTCACCGCAGCCGCAGCCGCACCCGGTGCGGACCTGACTGTCACTGGAATGCTTACCCGGTCGATCGGATAGCCGGTCCGGTCATCGATAATGATGAGATACAACTCGTCGCGATAGCTTTTTTGGTCCTTGCGCTCTGCGGGCGTGAACGCGAAGCGCACCTGTTGCGAGCGGGCCAGGCGCGGCCGATACACGATGTGCTGTCTGAATCGGGTGTCCGGCGCGCAGAACTCGCAGCCGAAGACGATCGTCAGCGGCAGGTCCTGGCGCGCGCCGCTGATCGCGGGCGCGGCCCTGGCATGCGGTGTCAGTGAATCCACGCGCCGCTGTCCAATGTCGAACGACAGCACTGCGTTCGCCGCAACGCGCAAGACCGGTTGCGCCGGCGCACCGGCGTCGCGCGCCAGTTGGGGGGCGAGCGACGCGTTATAAAATATATTCTTTGCATCGGCAGGAGCAGCGGCAGGACTTTCCTGTGCAATGACCACCGGCTCGGAGGCAGGAAGACCAGTGGACGCCGCAGTGATTGCCGGCATGGCGCCGGACTGTGGCGCTGCCGAGCCGCTGGCGCCTGCGGCGGCCGACACGCCCACGTCGGCCGGGGCAGAGCCTGCAGAGCCCGACGAGCCGCTTTCGACCGGTCGGATGTCCCTGTCGCCAAGGTCGTCCGGCGGCGGACTTGCAGCGGGCGCGGGCGCCTCGGCCACGGGAACCGGTAGCGCAGTGGCATCGCGCTTGTCGTAGCGCGCGCATGCGCCGAGCAGCGCCGCGCAGGCGATCGCCGCCCAGAATTTGCTTTTGTAAAAGAACGCCATGCATGCCTCCCGATGCGAATCGTTGGAGACGACAACGGTCAACTGGCACCTTGCGGCGCCGGGTTCTGGCACGACATCGCCGCACACTTCATCACACCATATTATGGCCTGATTGGCAATGCCGTAAATACGACGCGGCCACGCGAGTCAGGCGCCGCCGCAGCTGCTACTTCCTGCCGGTTCGCTATCGCGTCGTTACAATTGAACAAATTGTCAGCAAAACTGTAGAGTATAATTTCGCCCTCACCCGGTCTTGCCACGATGATGACGACATTCACGACGCCCCTTTCCGAGGCGGCCCTCCTCCCGCTGCCCGCCCCATGATTTCACCGCTGATGCTGCGCGGCCTGTGGGCCTACCGCGGTTTCGTGCTGGGCAGCGTGAAGCGCGAGTTCCAGTCGAAATACACCAACGCCATGCTGGGCGCCGTCTGGTCGGTGCTCAGTCCGCTCGCCATGATCCTGGTGTACACGGTGATCTTTTCCGAGGTCATGCGCGCCAAGCTGCCCGGCAACGATTCCAGCGCCGCCTACTCGATCTACCTGTGCGCCGGCATCCTGACCTGGGGCCTGTTCGCCGAGATCGTCGCGCGCGGCCAGGGCATGTTCCTGGACCAGGCCAACCTGCTCAAGAAGATCAGCTTCCCGCGCATCTGCCTGCCGGTGATCGTGGTGCTCAATTCGCTGGTCAACTTCGGCATCATCTTCGGCCTGTTTACCGTGTTCTTGCTGGTGTCCGGACATTTCCCGGGCGCCGTATTCCTGGCCATTGTGCCGGTGCTGGCCGTGCAGGTGCTGCTGGCGATCGGGCTGGCGATGATCGTGGGCGTGCTCAATGTATTCTTCCGCGACGTCGGCCAGTTCGTGACGATCGCGGTGCAGTTCTGGTTCTGGCTGACCCCGATCGTGTACCCGGCCTCGATCCTGCCCGAACAATTCCGCCCGCTGCTCGACTACAACCCGATGGCGTCGATCATCGGCGCCTACCACACCGTCCTGGTCGAGGGCGCCATGCCGGACTGGCAAGGGCTGCTGCCGGCCACCCTGCTGGCGCTGGCGCTGTGCCTGCTCGGCCTGCGCCTGTTCCGCAAGCGCTCCGGCGAAATGGTGGATGAACTCTGATGGGTGCGATTACTGTCTCCGGCCTGGGCAAGGCCTACAAGAAATACCCGAACCGCTGGTCGCGCCTGGCCGAGTGGATGCTGCCCTTCGCCGGCCAGCGCCACAGCCTGAAATGGATCCTGCGCGACGTCAGCTTCCAGGTGTCGCCAGGCGAAGCCGTGGGCCTGATCGGCATCAACGGCGCCGGCAAGAGCACGCTGCTCAAGCTGATCACCGGCACCACCCAGCCCACCACCGGCAACGTCTGGATGGAAGGCAGCGTGGCCGCCCTGCTCGAACTGGGCATGGGCTTTCACCCCGACTTTACCGGCCGCCAGAACGCCTACATGGCCGGCCAGCTGCTGGGCATGACGGTCGAGCAGATCACGGCCCTGATGCCGCAGATCGAAGCCTTCGCCGACATCGGCGACTACATGGACCAGCCGGTGCGGGTGTACTCGAGCGGGATGCAGATGCGGGTTGCGTTTTCGGTGGCCACCGCGCGCCGGCCCGACATCCTGATCGTGGACGAGGCGCTGTCGGTGGGCGACGCGTATTTCCAGCACAAGAGCTTCGACCGCATCCGCCAGTTCCGCAAGGAAGGCACCACCCTGCTGCTGGTCTCGCACGACAAGCAGGCGATCCAGTCGGTGTGCGACCGCGCCATCCTGCTCGACGGCGGGCGCCTGGCGCGCGAAGGCCGGCCGGAAGAGATCATGGATTATTACAACGCCCTGATCGCCGAACGCGGCAACGAAGAAATGCGCGACACCGTGCGCCAGGCCGAGACCGGCGACGGCAAGCTGCAGACCGTCTCCGGCACCGGCGAAGCGCAGGTGGCCGACATCGCCCTGCTCGACGAGCACGGCGCGCGGGTCGAAGTGGTCGATGTCGGTAGCCCGGTCACGCTCGAAGTGCGGGTGGGCGTCAACGCGCCGATCCCGCGCATGGTGCTGGGCTACATGATCAAGGACCGCCTGGGCCAGCCGATGTACGGCACCAACACCCATCTCAAGGGGCTGCCGCTGGACAATGTGGCCGCCGGCGAAGAGGTGGTATACCGCTTCGCCTTCCCGATGAACCTGGGACCGGGCAGCTATTCGGTCGCCACCGCGATCGTCAGCACCGAAACCCACCTCGTCAACAACTACGAATGGCGCGATCTGGCCCTGGTGTTCACCGTGATGAACATGCGCCGCCCCCATTTCGAAGGTTCGGCCTGGCTCGACCCGGCCATCGACATCCAACGCCCATGACTTTCGTTTCCTATTCCCAGAATGCCGAGGACGTGCTGCTGTGGCGCGCCCTGGGCCACATCGACGCCGGCTTCTACATCGACGTCGGCGCCAGCGATCCGGTCGAGCACTCGGTCACCAAGGCGTTCTACGAGCGCGGCTGGCGCGGCATCAGCATCGAGCCGCTGCCGTCGTTCCAGCAGGAGTTCGAGCGCCAGCGCCCGCGCGACATCAACCTGGCGATCGCCGCCGGCGCCGAGGACGGCGAACTGACGCTGTACGACACCCCGGAAGTGCGCGGCTGGGCTTCGCCCGACCAGGCGGTGGCCGAGATGCACCGCGCCGAAGGGCACCGCATCGCCGAACTGACGGTGCCGGTGCGCACCCTGGCCTCGGTGTGCGAAGAATACGTGCGCGGCGAGATCCACTTCCTCAAGATCGACGTCGAAGGCTTCGAGGGCGACGTCCTGCGCGGCATGGACTTCGCCCGCTGGCGCCCGTGGCTGCTGGTGATCGAAGCCACCCTGCCCAACAGCCGCGAGACCAACCATGCCAGCTGGGAGCACCTGGTCGCCGGCCAGGGCTACCGCTTCGTCTGGTTCGATGGCCTGAACCGCTGGTACGTGGCCGAGGAACACCCCGAACTGATGGGGCACTTCGGCATCGCGCCCAATGTGTTCGACGACTACATATCGCACCACCTGGACAAGGCCTGGCGCAACGGCGAGGCGCTTGCCGCCACCTTGCACGAAGTCGACGCGCGCGCGCGCGCCCAGATGGAAGCGGCCGAACAGCGGCTGGCGCTGCTGGACCGGGAATTACGCGCCGCCAATGAAGCGGCCGCGCACGAAGCGCGTCATGCCGACCAGCAGCGCCTGCACTTCGAGGAAGAGATGCGGCGCGCCGGCAAGGAACTCGACCGGGTCGAGGCGGTGCGCGCCCACTTCGAGAACGAAACGCTGCGTGCCAACGAAGAAATCGGGCAGCTGCAGGAAAAACTGGCCCAGGTACACGAAAGCGCACGCCATCTGTCCGACTGGGCGCGCGGCCTGGACCAGCGCCTGCAGGCTACGCTGGCGAGCACCTCGTGGAAGGTCACGGCGCCCCTGCGCAAAGCCGGCGCCATCGTGCATTCGCTGCGCCGTCCCGACCTGGCGCGGCGCCTGGCAACGCGCTTGAGCAGCAACGAGCGCGTGCGGCGCACCGTGATCCCGGTGCTGCGCAGCCATCCGGCGCTGGGCGAAAAGGTCAGCGCCGCCATCGCCGCCATCAAGCTCGATGCGGCGCCTCCGGACGGCGTCATCGTTCCCGAAGAACTCAAGGGCTTGCCATTGTCGGCGCGCGCGGTGCTGGCCGACCTGCGGCGCGCCCGCGGTGAAGCGCAGGCAGGCAGTTAATCCAGGCTATATGAATCCATGCGCATCGTAATCGATTTCTTGAATGGTCCGGTTTCGCCGGACGCCCTGGCGCTGGCCGTCGACCTGGCGCGCCAGGCCGCCGGCCACGAATTCTGGCTGGCCACCCCGGCCGCCGAGTCCGAAGCCACCGACCGCCTGCGCCTTGCCTTCGACGGCCTGGTGCCGCGTGCGCGCGTGCGCCCCTTCCTGTTGCCGGCGGATGCCGGACTGCACACGCTGCTGCGCGGCCACGCGCTGGCCGGCCTGGCGCCGGACGTGGTCGTCGTGACCGCCGGTGACGCGCCGGCGAACATGCCGGCCGTGATGCTCGGCGACGGCGATGCTGCCACGCTCTGGACCCGGGTCGAGGCTGCCGGCGCCAAGTCGCCGGCCCTCAAGCTGGCGCCCGCGGACACGGCGCCGGGAACCGCGCCACGCCCGCGCCTGGCCTACGTTTCCCCGCTGCCGCCGCTCAAGTCGGGCATCGCCGACTACAGCGCCGAACTGGTGCCCGAGCTGGCGGCCTGGTACGACGTCGAACTGGTGCTCGACCAGGACCCGGTGACCGACCCGCGCCTGACGCCCTTCGCGCAGCACAGCGTGGAATGGTTCCGCGCCCATGCCCACGAATTCGCGCGCGTGGTGTACCACTTCGGCAATTCGCCGGTGCACGCCCACATGTTCGAGCTGGTGCGCGAGGTGCCCGGCATCGTCGTGCTGCACGACTTCTACCTGGCCAACGTGCTCGACTACCTGGAGCACCGCGGCATGCAGGCGCAGGCCTACCTGAGCGCGCTGTACCGCTCGCATGGCTACACCGGCCTGCTGGCGCACCGCCGCGACGGGCGCCAGCGCGCAGTCTGGGAGTTTCCAGCCAATCGCGGTGTACTCGACCATGCGACCGGCGTGATCGTGCATTCCGAGTACCCGCAACAGCTGGCCGCCGAATGGTACGGCGCCGGCGCCGGCGCCGACTGGCGCGTGGTGCCGCTCCTGCGCGGCAAGCCCGAAGGCAGCGCCACCCCGGCCGCACGCGCCGCCGCGCGCCAGCGCCTGGGCATGCGCGAGCGCGACTACGTGGTATGTACCTTCGGCATGCTGGGCCCGACCAAGCTCAATGCCGAACTGCTGGACGCTTTCCTGGCCTCGCCGCTGGCCACCGATCCGGATTGCAGCCTGGTGTTCGTCGGTGAGAACGAAGGGGGCCGCTACGGCGCCGAACTGCTCAGGAAGATCCGCGCCAGCGACTGCGCCGAGCGGATCCGTATCACCGGCTTCGCCGATGCCGCCACCTATGCCGACTACGTCGTCGCCTGCGATACCGCGGTGCAGTTACGCGGCTCGTCGCGCGGCGAAACCTCGGCCGCTGTGCTCGACTGCCTGCTGTACGGCGCGCCGACGATCGTCAACGCCCACGGTTCGACCGCCTCGATTGCCGAGGATTTGGTGGTGATGCTGCCGGATACCTTCACCACGGCCGAACTGGCCGCCGCGCTGGCGCGCCTGCATGGCGATCCGGTGCTGCGCTCGGCGCTCGGCGCGCGCGCGCAGGCCCACATCGAAACCGAACACGCCCCACAGCGCGCCGGCCGCATGTGCATGGAAGCGATCGAACACATCGCACTGCATGGCACGCATGCGGGCTATCGCCCGCTGGTGCACGCGGTGGCCGGCCGCTGCGCCGAACGGGAGCTGCCGGCGCTGGCCACCGCGATCGCGTTCAACCTTCCTGCGCCGCCCACGCGTCAACTGCTGGTGGACGTCTCGGCACTGGTCCAGTCCGACCTCAAGACCGGCATCCAGCGCGTCGTGCGCAGCATCCTGCTGTCCCTGATCGCCATGCCGCCGGCCGGCTTCCGGGTCGAACCGGTATTTACTGTGGGCAACAACCGTCCCTACCGCTACGCCCACGGCTTCGGCCTGGGCCTGGTGGGAGAGGACCAGCTGCGGCTCGAGGACGCGCCGCTCGAACTGCGTCCCGGCGACGTGTTCTTCGGCCTCGACCTGTTCCTCAGCGGCGTGGCGCAAAACGAACAGTTGCTGCTGTCGATGCGCGACCGCGGGGTCGAGATCTATTTCTGCATGTACGACATCCTGCCGATGCTGCGCCCGGAGGTGTTCCCGTTCGGTACCGACGACGGCTTCGCCGACTTCCTGCGCACGGTGCACAAGGTGTCCGATGGCGTGGTGTGCATTTCGCGCGCCGTGGCCGACGAACTGGCGACCTGGTTCACGCAGCAAGGCCTGCAGCGCGCGCTACCGCTACAGCTGGGCTGGTTCCACCTGGGCGCCGATATCAACGCCAGCGCCCCGAGCGCCGGCCTGCCGCCGGACGCGCCAACGGTGCTGGCGGCGCTCGAACAGCGCCCCAGCTTCCTGATGGTCGGCACGGTCGAGCCGCGCAAGGGCCACGCGCAGGCGCTGGCCGCGTTCGACCTGCTGTGGCAGCGCGGCGTCGACGCCAACCTGGTCGTGGTGGGCAAGCAGGGTTGGATGGTCGAGGCGGTGGCCGAACGCATGAAGGCGCATCCGGAACTCGGCAAGCGCCTGTTCTGGCTGGCCGGCATCTCGGACGAGATGCTGCTCAAGCTGTACGCCGGCGCCTCGGCCCTGCTGGCGCCGAGCGAGGGCGAAGGTTTTGGCCTGCCGCTGATCGAGGCCGCCCAGCATGGCATTCCGATCATCGCCCGCGATCTGCCGGTGTTCCGCGAAGTGGCGCGCGAACATGCCCATTATTTCAACGGCCTGACGCCGGATGACCTGGCCGCGGCGCTCGCCGCCTGGCTGGCCCTCGACGCGGCCGGCCAGGCGCCGGCCTCGACCGGCATGCCGTGGCTGACCTGGGACGCCAGCGCGCAGCAGGTGGTGGCCAGCCTGGTGCACGGGCACTGGTACCGCACCCTGCACGCGCCGGCGGCGGCACAAGGCGAACAACCCGCAGCGGAGGCACGGCATGCATGATCCGCGCCTCCAGCCCGGCGCCGCGCGCCCGCTGGTTATCGACCTGGACGGCACCCTGATCCATTCCGACCTGCTGTGGGAATCGATCGTGCTGTTCCTCAAGCATCACTTCCTGCGCGCCTGGCAATTGCCGCTGTGGCTATTCCTGGGCAAGGCCGGCTTCAAGGAGCGCATCGCGCGCGAGGTCGAGCTCGACCCCGCCGCCCTGCCCTATGACAAGACAGTGCTGGCCCTGATCGCACAGGCGCGCGCCGCCGGCCGCACGGTGGTGCTGGCGACCGGCGCCCAGCGCCGCTTCGCCGACCTGATCGCGGCCCACCTGGGTGTGTTCGACCAGGTGCTGGCCACCGAGGACGGCGTCAATTTCACGTCGCACAACAAGGCGCGCCAGCTGTGCGCCCTGTTCGGCGAGCGCGGCTACGACTACATCGGCAATTCGCGCGCCGACCTGCCGGTGTGGCTGGCCTGCGAGGGCGCGCTGTCGGTCACCCATAAACCGTTCCGCCTGTCCGACGGACGCGCGACCACCCATTCGGGCAGCGTGCGCGGCGGCGCCGCCGGCGCCCTGCTCAAGGCCATGCGCCCGCGCCAGTGGCTCAAGAACATGCTGGTATTCGTGCCGCTGCTGGCCGGCCACCAGTTCGACCTGTCGACGCTGCAGATGGCCCTGGTCGCGTTTGTCGCCTTCTCGCTGTGCGCCTCGAGCGCCTACCTGCTCAACGACGCCCTCGACGCCCAGGACGACCGGGTGCATCCGAGCAAGCACCGGCGCCCGATCGCCTCCGGCGCGCTGCCGCTGCCGCTGGCGCTGGCGGCCAGCCCGCTGCTGGCGCTGGCCGCGATCGCCCTGTGCGCCTTCACCAGCCCGCTGCTGCTGGGCGTGCTGGTGGTTTATTTCGTCAGCACGGTCGCCTATTCGATTTACCTCAAGCGCCTGCTGATGGTCGATATCGTCACGCTCGCCATCCTGTACAGCCTGCGCGTACTGGGCGGCAGCGCCGCGACCCTGATCGCGCCCTCGTTCTGGCTGCTGGCGTTCTCGTTCTTCATCTTCCTCAGCCTGGCCCTGCTCAAGCGCCACAGCGAACTGTTCAACCTGCAGCGCGACGGCAAGGAAAAGACGCGCGGACGCGGCTACACCACCGCCGACAAGACCCCGATCGGGATCATGGGCGTGAACACCGCCTTCGTGGCGGTGCTGATCATCATGTTGTACTTCAATTCGGACAATGTACTGGACCAGTATGCAAGCCCGGCCTGGCTGGCAGGCACCCTGCCGCTGCTGGTGTTCTGGCTGGGCCGGCTGTGGGTACTGTCGTTTCGCGGCCAGGTCAACGAAGACCCGGTGCTATACGTCAGCAAGGACAAGGTCAGCCTGGTGGTGATTGCCCTGTGCCTGGCGCTTGCGACGCTGGCCTCGCTATGAAGCCGATGCATTCCGCCGCCACGCCTCCCCTTGCCTCTTCCCCGCGCGCCACAGGCACGGCCGCCACCGCCCCGCGCTGGCGCTTCCCGCTGGCGCTGGCCCTGCTGCTGGCGCTGATGGTGGCGCTGGCCCCGCCCGCATACCGCGGCGACGGTGTCGAGTACACCGTCGGCACCGTCGCACTGGCCGACCACGGCAGCCCGGACATCCGCCTGCAAGACATCGCACGCGCACGCGTCCTGCTCGGCGCCGAATACCGCGATCCGCTCGACCTGCTCGAACGCGGCATGCGCGCCGGCGAACAAGACGTGTACGCGGCGTTCACGCGCGGGCGCCACGGCGACGTCTACATGATCCACTTCTTCGGCTACCCGCTGCTGGCGGCGGCGCCGTTCAAGGTCTTCGAGCTGGTGGGGGTGGCGCCGTTCAAGGCGTTTTTGGCGGTCAACCTGGGCGCCGTGTTCTTGCTCGGCCTGGCCCTGCGCCACTTTTTCGGCAACGGCAGCGGCGCCGAGCGGCGCGCCTGGGCCGCGCTGGGGCTGTTCATGCTGTGCGGCGGCGCCCTCTACTGGCGCTGGTCGAGTCCGGAATGCGTGAGCGCCGCGCTGCTGCTGGCCGGCCTGCTGCTATTCGCTTCGGGCGCGCCGGGACGCGGCGCGCTGCTGGCCGGCGTGGCCAGCTGGCAAAACCCGACCATCCTGTTCTTCTTTGGCTTCGCCCCGCTACTGCTGCTGTGCCTGGACTGGCGCGCCGGCCTCGGCCTGGCCGCCAACCTGCGCGCGCTGGCCACCCGCCGTAACCTGGCCGGGCTGGCGCTGGGCATGGCGGTGTTCGCCGTGCCACCGCTGTTCAACCTGCTCGAATACGGCGTGCCGAACATCATTGCCAAAAAATTCTCCGACCCGTCGCTGGTCGGCGCCGAGCGCCTGTTCTCGTTCTTCTTCGACCTCAACCAGGGGATGTCGATCGGCCTGCCCGGCCTGCTGGCGGCGCTGCTGCTGTGGCGCCGCGCCATGGACGCGCGCCTGCGCCGCATGGGCGTCGCCGCGCTGCTGTTCGTGCTGGCGCTGGCGCTGCCGGCGCTGGCGGTGCTGAACTGGAATTCGGACGCCGCCGGCATGATGCGCTACGCGTTCTGGGCCTCAATGCCGCTGCTGTTCGTGCTGCTGGCGATGCTGCGCGAGCGCGCCTGGCCGGCGCCCCTGGTGATCGGCGTCGGGCTGGCCCAGGCGCTGGCCATGGCGCACGCGGCCAGCTACCCCTACGTCGCGTTCAGCCCGCTGGCGCGCCAGGTGCTGGCGCATGCGCCGGCGCTGTACCACCCGGAACCGGAAATCTTCGCCGAGCGCGCCGGCCACCACGACAACTACATCGAACCGGGCAAGGTGTACAGCTACCGGATCGACGGCGTGCCGGTCAAGACCCTGTTCAACCTGGCCAACCCGCAGCGCGACGCCGCCCTGTGCGGCAGCGGCGCCACGATCGCGCCCGACAACGCCAGCGTGGACAGCACGCGCGGCTGGCGCTACATCGACGGTCCGGTGCGCTGCGTGGCCGGTGCGCTGGCCCAGCGCAGCTTCCGCTTCGACGAGTTGCGCGACCGCGCCCAGGTGCTGCTGGAAACCGGCTGGAGCACGCCCGAAGCCAACGGCCCCGGCTGGAACGGCGTGTGGTCGGACGGCGCGCACTCGCGCCTGGTGCTGCAACTGGGCGCGCTGCGCCCGCGCGAAATCCTGATCGACGGCGCCTATTTCGAGGACCGGGGCCGCACCCGGGTGCGCGTCAATGGCGCCGACCTCGGCTGGCGCCGGCTCGACCGCGACGGCGCGCTGGCGCTAACGCCGGCCGCTGCCGGGCACGGCCGCCTGGTGATCGAGCTCGAGCACGAAGCGCCGCGCTCCCCCGGCGCCGCCGACCCGCGCCGGCTCGCCTTCTTCCTGCGCGAAATCAGCGTTCGCGCCCTGCCTGCATCGCAACCATGACCACCACCACGCCTCTCGTTCCCCCGCCGGCGCCGGCCACTGCCGCCGCCGTCGCACTACCCGCCAACGCCAACGCCAACGCCATCATCGCGGTGGTGATCCCGAGCTACCGCGTCACGCGCCACATCCTGGGCGTGATCGCCGGCATCGGCCCCGAAGTCGCCCACATCTACGTGGTCGACGACAAGTGTCCCGACGCCAGTGGCGCCTTCGTGCGCGCCAACTGCGCCGATGCGCGCGTGACGGTGCTGGAACACGCCGAGAACCAGGGCGTGGGTGGCGCCGTGATGACCGGCTACCGCGCCGCCATCGCCGACGGCGCGCGTGTGATCGTCAAGATCGACGGCGACGGCCAGATGGACGCGGCGCTGCTGCCCGACTTCGTGGCGCCGATCCTGGCCGGCGAAGCCGACTACACCAAGGGCAACCGATTCTTCGACCTCGAGCAGATCCGCTCGATGCCGACGGTGCGCCTGTTCGGCAACGCCGTGCTGTCGCTGATGACCAAGCTCTCGTCCGGCTACTGGAACCTGTTCGATCCCACCAACGGCTACACCGCAATCCACGCCGACTGCGCGCGCCACCTGCCGTTCGACAAGATCAGCCGGCGCTATTTCTTCGAGACCGACATGCTGTTCCGCCTCAATACCCTGGGCGCGGTGGTGGCCGACGTGCCGATGGACGCGAAATATGGCGACGAGGTCAGCAACCTGAAAGTGTCGCAGGTGGTGACCGAGTTCGCCGCCAAGCACGTGCGCAACCTGGTCAAGCGCCTGTTCTACAACTATTATCTGCGCAATATGTCGCTGGCCTCGCTCCAGCTGCCGCTCGGCCTGCTGCTGGGCACGTTCGGCGCCGTGTATGGCGCGCTGCACTGGATCGGCTCGGCCGGCAGCGACGTCGCCACCCCGGCCGGCACCGTGATGCTGGCCGGCCTGCCGGTGATCATGGGGGTGCAACTGGTGCTGGCCTTCCTGGCCTACGACATCGCCTCGGTGCCGACCCGCCCCTTGCACAAAAAAACCTTGTTCCGGCGCCACAACCATGGCTGACCTGAGCGGCACCACCTTCGACTGGCGCCAGTTCGCGCTGTTCGTCGCCGGCGGCGCCTTGTGCGCGCTGATCGACGTCGGCCTGATGCAAGTGCTGCTGTCGCTCGGCACGCACCATGTGCCGGCGGCCAGCGCCGGCTTCGGCGCCGGGCTGCTGGTCAATTACGTCTTCCACACCCGGGTTACCTTCAACGCCAGCGCCAGCGCGGCCAACTTCACGCGCTTCCTGTGCGTGATCGCCATCAATTACCTGATGACGCTGGCGGCGGTCGCGCTGGCGGCGTCCCTTTTCGACAATCCGCTGGCCGGAAAGCTGTTGTCGCTGCCGCTGGTGGCGCTCAACGGCTATCTGCTCGGCAAACACTGGATCTACAAGTGATGCGATTCGCTCCCATCGTCCACGACGCCGCCACCCTGGAGCGCTATGGCGCCCTGTTCGCGGCCTGCTTCCCCGGCGTCGGCAAGTTCACGCCGGCCTACCTCGGCTGGCTGTACGCGGCCAACCCGGACGGCCTGGCTCTCGGCTTCGACGCCTGGGACGGCGAGCGCCTGGCCGCGCACTACGTCTGCATCCCGGCGCGCGCCTGGGTCGAGGGGCAGGAGGTCATGGTGCTGCTGTCGCTGAACACCGCCACCCATCCCGACTACCAGGGCCGCGGGCTGTTCACAAAGCTGGCGGCGATGACGTTCGAGGCCGGCGCCGCGGCCGGCTTCGACGGCGTGTACGGCGTGGCCAACGCCAACAGCACCCCCGGCTTCGTGCGCAAGCTGGGCTTCCAGCTGGTGCGCCCGCTGGAAGCGCGCATCGGCGTCGGCCGCCTGCGCCATGGCGCCGCCCCGGCCGCCGCCGCGCTGTCGTTCGAGCGCAGCTGGAGCGAGGCGGCGCTGGCCTGGCGCTGCGCCAATCCGCACAACCCGGTGGCGCGCCGCGCCGGCGCCGGACGGTCGCGCTTCTATGCGGCCGCGTTCGGCAATTGGCTGCCCGCCTACACCGAGCTGGAAGCCGACCTGCGCGGCGCTTCCGCGCCCGGAGCCGCGCCAGCAGGAACGGCGCCCGCACCGCTGTCGCCGCTGCGCCTGTTCATCGGCCTGGCGCCGGACGCCGGCGCCGACTACCGCAACTACGCCAGCATTCCGGCGCGCCTGCGGCCGTCTCCACTGAACCTGATCTACCGTTCGTTCACCACACGCGTGCAGGCGCTCGATCCGGCCCGCATCCGCTTCAGCTTCCTCGACTTCGATGCGTACTGAAACCGGTCACGACGACGGCGGCGCGGCGCTGTTCCTGTTCGCGCACCAGGACGACGAATTCGGCGTGCTGCAGCACATCGCCGCCTATCGCCGCCGCGGCGTGCGGGTGGCCTGCGCTTACCTCACCGACGGCCAGACCGCGCGCGTGACGGCGGCGCGCCGCGATGCCGAATCGCGCGCGGTGCTGGGCCGGCTCGGGGTCGACCAGGCCGACATCGCCTTCGCCGGCGCCGCGCTCGGCATCGGCGACGCGCGCCTGCCGCTGCACCTGGCGGCGGCCGAGGCCTGGATCGGCGCCTGGATCGAGCGCCACGGCGCCATCGCGGCGTTGCACGTCACGGCCTGGGAGGGCGGCCACCACGACCACGACGCGCTGCATGCGCTGGCCGTGCGCCAGGCCGAAGCGCGCGGCCTGCTTGGTCGTACCTGGCAATACTCGCTGTACCAGGCCGCCGGCCTGCCCGGCCCGCTGTTCCGGGTGCTGGCGCCGCTGGCCGCCAACGGCCCCGCCACCGCGCTGCCGGTGCCATGGCGCGACCGGCTACGCAACCTGCGCTGCTGCCTGTCGTATCCATCCCAGATGAGCACCTGGATCGGGCTGTTCCCGCCGGTGCTATGGCATACCTTGACGCGCGGTGTCGAAGCGCTGCAGCCGGTGTCGCCGGCGCGCACCCGCGAGCGTCCCCATACCGGCGCCCTGTACTACGAAAAACGCCGTTTCTTCACTTGGGACCGCATGCAGGGCGCGCTCGACGCCTGGCGCGCCACGCTCCCGCCGCGCTGAAAGCCGCCATGACCACTTGCGCCTCTTCTACCCCCACTACCATCATCGCCAGCGCCACGCCCGGTCGCCTGCGCCGGCACGCCTGGGAAATCGCGCTGCTGACGGCCCTGGCCGCCATCGGCTGGTTCCTGTTCCAGCGTAACCACGGCCTGTATCCGAGCATCTTTGCCGACGAGTGGTACTACAGCAAAATGGCGCGGCTGGAGCCGTTCGACGGCGCGCTGGTGCCGTCCTGGCTCTACCTGTGGCTGGCGCGCGCACTGAGTGCGGCGGGTGGCGCGCATTTCCTGGAGGCGATCCGCCTCGGCAACCTGGCATTGCTGCTGGGCGCGGCGCCACTGCTGTACGCCACCGCGCGTCGCTTCGCCGCCAAACCGTTCGCCTTTGCCATTGCGGTTGGCTCGACGCTGGCGCCGCTGAACCTGTACACCGCCTACTTCATGCCCGAGGCGACCTATTACTTCGGATTCTGCCTGCTGTCGTGGACCGTCCTGACACGCCAGCGCTGGCGCTGGGCGCCGCGCGCCATGGCTGCCGGCGCCATTGTCGGCGCGATGAGCCTGGTCAAGGTGCACGCGCTGTTCCTGCTGCCCGGCCTGTGCCTGTTCCTGGCCTATGCGCTCTGGATCCAGGGCGCAGACGTGCGCGGCCCGGTGCGGATGCGCGCCGCCCGTGCGCTGGGCGTGGCCGCGCTGGCGGCGGCCTGTGCGCTGGTTGTCAAGTTCGGCCTCGGCTGGCTGATCGCGGGTGAAGCCGGACTGCACCTGTTCGGCCAATTCTATGGCCGCGCCGCCAGCACCGCGACCGGTTCGGCGTTCGACCTGCTGCGCCCGGCCCTGACCAGCGGCAAAGCACACCTGGCCACGCTGGCCTTGCTGTCCGCGCTGCCGCTGGCGGTGACGGCGCACCAGGTCTGGACCCGCGTGCTGCGCCGCACGGCGTACCATGCCGGCTCCGGCTCCGGCGCGGGCACGGGCGCGGGCGCCGGCGACCCCGGCCTGCTGGCGCTGTACGTGCTGCTGATGCTGGGCGCCGCAGCCGGGCTGACCGTGCTGTACACCGCCTCGCTCGAGTTCCTGGGGCGCGACGAACTGATGCGCGTGCACCTGCGCTACTACAGCTTTGCCTTCCCGCTGCTATGGCTGGTAGCGGCGGGCAGCGCCGACACGCGCGCCCCCATGCTGCGCTGGGCGCTGGCGCTGGGCCTGTGCGCGTTGCTGTGGCAAGCCATGACAACGCTGCCGGATTACCGCCTGCTGATGGTGGATGGCCCTGACATCGTGAGCATCGACCTGGCGCATCCGGCAGCCAAGGCGCTGGCGCTGCTGCAGGGCGCACTGTTGCTGGGATGGGCCGCCGGCCGGCGCGCGGCGCGCCCGCTGTTCGTGTTCGTCGCCCTGCCCGCGACGCTGGTGGCCGGACAGGTCCGCATCGGCGCCGAATTGCGGCTCCAGCAACACCCCTCGGCGGCCGATCTCGGCGGCCAGGCCGCGCTGCGCCTGACGCCGCGCCCCGAACGCGGTGCCATCGTGGTGGCCGGCGATAACCCGCAGTTCGTGATGCGGGCCCAGTTCCAGATCGACGAGCCCGGTTCGCGCGCGCTGATGCTGCCGCAGGGCGGAGGCGCGCTGGGCGACGACTTGCTGCCGGCCGAAGCCGGCTGGCTGCTGATGCTCAGTCCTAATCCACTGCCGCCGCGCGCCAGGTTGGTCGCATCGGGGGACGGCTACCGGCTGCTCGAGTTCGGCGCCCGCAAGACCGGTCTCGACGGGCGCGAAGTCGGCCGCATCGCTCTCGACGACACGTTTGGAACCGCGCCCGACGCCCTGCTCGAGCGAATCGAGGGCTTCTCGCATGGCGAGCCATGGGGCCGCTGGTCGATCGGCAAGCAGGTGACGCTGCACTTCGGACGCGCGCTGCCGCGCCATGCCGGTATCGTGCTCGAAGGCCAGTCATATGGCGTAAACGCGACGCTGCCGTTCGTCGCCCGCGCCGGCCAGGCCCAGACTACCTTCCGCATCGGCGGCACTCGCCAGCGCGTGGTGCTGCGCCTGGACACCGACGGCGTAGCCCGCAGCCTGGTGATCGAGGTGCCGCAACCGCAATCCCCAGCCGAGCTCGGCAATCCCGCGGACGCCCGCCCGCTCGGCATCGGCCTGGCGCGCATCGCGATCATCGACCTCGACCTGGCGCCGGCGTTGCCCTGAGCTGGCAGCGCATGCGTCGTGTACGACTGTGTGCGCCCACGAACGGAGCCAGCCAGTTCCTATTGGTAGATTAGTAATCTCGCGCAGCGCCCGTATTTCCGGGCGTTCCGACGACCTATCTTCAAGGAAAAGCAATGGTACTCGGACCCGACAAGGACGACGCACTCAAGAAAACGCTTGACGTGCAGGGCGGCGGCCAGAGCATGGGCGTGCCCGCCGACGGCGAAGTCGAAGGTAATTCGGTGCGCCCGATGGGGGCCGATGGCGTCAATCACTGGCAGGCCAGCTATATCGAACGCGGCGGCCTCGACGATCGCGGCAATATCTTCTTCGCCGCCGTGGCGATGACGCGCATGCCGATGCTGATCACCGATCCGCGCCAGCCAGACAACCCGATCGTCTTCGTCAACGGCGCCTTCATCGACCTGACCGGCTACCAGGAAGACCAGATCATTGGGCGCAATTGCCGCTTCCTGCAAGGCCCCGACACCGACCGCGCCACCGTGGCCGAACTGCGCCGCGCAGTGGAGGAGCGGCGCGCGGTGGCGGTCGACCTGCTCAACTACAAGGCCGACGGCAGCCCGTTCTGGAATGCCCTGTTCTTCGGGCCCATCTTCGACCAGGACGGCAACATCCTGTATTTTTTCGCGTCGCAGATGGACATCTCCGAGCGCCGCTCGAACCAGGAATCCTACCTGCAGGCGCAAAAGATGGAAGCGATCGGCCAATTGTCGGCCGGCATGGCGCATGACTTCAACAACCTGCTCCAAGTTATCAACGGCAACCTCGAGGTGGCGCTGCTGGGTCTGAAGGCCAATGGCGCGGCGGAAACGAAAGCAAGCGAACCGATCCGGCGTGCCCAGCGCGCCACCATGCAGGCCGGCAAACTTACCCAGCAACTGCTGACCTTTGCGCGCAAGCAGCGCCTCGAAGCCCAGCAGCTCAACCTGAACAATCTGGTGGTCGACTTTTCCGACATGCTGGTGCGCACGCTGGGCGACAAGATCGACCTGCGGCTCGACCTGAAACCGGGCCTGCCGGCGTGCACGGTCGACCCGACTTACCTCGAAATGGCGCTGCTGAACGTGGTGCTCAACGCACGCGACGCAATGCCGAATGGCGGTGCGGTTACGGTCGGCACCGCGATCCTGACGCCCGAGCGGCGCCGCTTGCTCAAGCTGCGCGAGGGCGACTACGTCTGCATCTGCGTGCGCGACGAAGGCCAGGGCATGGCGCCCGAGATCCTGCGCCGCGCCACCGAACCGTTCTTCACCACCAAGGGCCCGGGCACCGGCCTCGGCCTGGCGATGGTGCACGGCTTCGTGCAGCAGTCGCACGGCCGGCTCGACATCGAAAGCGAACCGGGCCAAGGCACGCTGGTGCGCATGGTGTTCCCGGTGGCCGGCCTGGCCGCGACCGGGGGAATCGAGCACGGCGCCGATCCGGTGGCGCTGGATGGATCGGCGGCAGCGGTGCGGCGCTCGCGCATCCTGGTGGTCGAGGACAACGACGACGTGCGCGAACTGGCCGAGAGCATGCTCGAGATGGCCGACTACGACGTCGTCTCCGCCCCGAGCGGCGAACGGGCGCTGGACCTGCTGGAAAACGGCGAACAGGTCGACCTGCTGTTCACCGATGTAATCATGCCGGGCGGAATGAACGGCCTGGAATTGATCGAGCGCGTGCATGCCAAGCGTCCCGCCCTGCCGGTGCTGGTGACCACCGGCTACATGGACGAGCTGCCCGGGCGCCACAAGCGCAGCGAAGCGCTGGACGTGCTGGGCAAGCCGTACCAGCACCAGGATTTGCTGGATCGGGTGCGTGCGGCGCTCAAGCGGGCGGCATAAAGGGCGGTACCTGTCTCAGTATGTCGAATGACCTTCGCCATCCCAGCTTCATGAACGCCAACCAATTACCGGTTGGCGTTTTCGTTTCTAAGATTCACTACACCCCAGAAAGTATATAGGTTTGCTTGGCCCATGCTCCACAGTGAATTCGTGAAGATAATGTTCGACCATATTCAATTGAATTTAATAAATTTTTTGTATTCAATAAATTACTGCTGACCTTGGAATATTTGCGCTAAATCTGTCGATCGCTTGACGAGATCTTTAAAAGATATTTTCGCGCATGTGAAAATGTCTTATCTCATTCCAGCGGAGGAAATAATGGCCATTGATGCATACTTGTCGATCGATGGAATCAAGGGCGAATCCCAGGACGACAAGCACAAAGGCTGGATCGAATTGTTGTCGCTCGACTTTGGCGTCGACCAGCCGCGCAGCGCAACTGCCTCGACAAGCGGCGGGCATACTGCCGAACGTGCAGAACTTGACGATATCCTGGTCAGCAAACTTGCCGATCTTTCTACCCCCATCCTTTTGCAATACTGCGCGATGGGTAAAACCATTCCCAAAGCCAAGGTGGAAGTCATGCGGGCCGACGGCAACGGCAATCCGATCAAGTATTTCGAAATCAACCTGGAAAACGTTCTGGTCAGCATGATCAAACCAGGCTTGCGCCAGGGAGGGGTCATGAGAGAGAGCGTGTGCCTGAAATTCTCGAGGGTAACGTGGAAGTATAGCCAGCAAAGCATTGGTGGCGACACTGGCGGCAATACATCGGGTGGCTGGGATCTGGCCAAGAATGTCATTGCCTCATAGGTGAACCATGGCGGCTATCGATGTAGAAAAGTTCGCCGACCATCTGCGCAAGAGAGCGAGGAATCACAGCCAGGGTATCTGTGCCAAACGAGTGCGCGAGGCACTTGAAGCGGGCGGTGGCAATACCAAAGGGCATCCACGCGTTGCCAAGGCATGGGCGGGGACGCTGATCAGAATGGGCTTTCGTGAATTGGTCGTCGACGACCCGGGAAACTTCGTCTTTCTGAAGGGAGACATCGTCGTTATTCAGCCATATCTGAACGGTAATACTGCTGGGCATATTGCAGGATATGATGGAAAACAGTGGATATCGGATTTCAAGCAGAATGACTTCTGGTCCGATCCCGGCTATCGGAGTAATAAACCTCGCTATGTATTCTACCGCCCTTAAAAAGACGATTGCAGGCACGATGCTTTTGCTCATCTCCAGCACCTGTTTCGCCTTGAACAAACTACCGCGCATACTCAGGGAACCTGTGCTCGGCTTGCGTTATGAAGTAGCAAAGACGCGATTCGAGCCGCTGGCTGCCAGCGAGACTGCCAAATGCGAAACCAACGAACATGCTGCCTCTGTGTGGTTCGTTTATTCGAAACATGCAACCAATGCGGGCCGCACTTACTACCTGACCGGTGGATATACGGTCTGGAAGCATCCCGAGCCCGGGCAGCAGAAATACGAAGCAGACCGGCTTGGCGGTGTGTTTTATATCGAGGGTGAAAAATGCGTCTATCTGGATGAAGCAAGGCAGACGTTTATCGACCGCATCGTCAATGAAGAGATGGACCTGGCAATTCTGCAAGGATTGGCTGCCGATTACGCCGTCAGGCTGCAAAACGCTTTTGGCGGCGCCGATCGCGTGAGACGGGAAATCCGTCAGCAGCGCACGGATCTCGACGACTTGCCGCCCGAGATAGGCGAAGCGCTCAAGCCAATTGTTGCGCTCATGCCGGCCAAATAAAAGGTTCATCGCGCTTTGCCGGGGAACGCATCCTTGATTTTCAGGAAGAAGTAGGATGCGTCTCGAAATCCGTAGGCCATGCGCTTGATGACCTTGATGCGGTTGTTGACGCCTTCCAGGATCGA
>Ga0265797_10001442_pt1 | contig 41718 bp, 54 predicted proteins | sample P2T30metagenome_FD_192433 | JGI IMG/M metagenome (GOLD analysis project Ga0265797, IMG submission 192433) | Plant litter microbial communities from East Loma Ridge, Irvine, California - P2 T30 | ecosystem: Environmental > Terrestrial > Plant litter > Unclassified | place: USA: California...
GTGCGTTGGCCAGGATGGCAGGCTTGATTCCGTTGGGCGACACGCCGCCGCGGCAGGCCGCGCGCCGACTTGCCTGAGGGCGCGGGGCGTACTAAGCACGACAACCGATATGTGACGGCAGAGGATCTTCAATGTCTTACCAGCCCATTTTAAAAAACGAAAAAGCCCCGGCATCGGGGCTTTTGCAGAATGCTTGGCGGAAGCGGTGAGATTCGAACTCACGAACGGCTCACACCGTCGGCAGTTTTCAAGACTGCCATCTTCTCTAACTGAATCAGTAGTTTAGAGAAATATCATTTCCGCAAATCTTCCATTCGACTGCCCATTAAGCCATTGTTTTTGTTTGTTTTCCACTGCCCTTGCGGAAACGATTTACAACCCAAAATTTACATTGCAAAAAATCAACATAACTGTATTATTGTCTTACCGATAATTTTATTGTGAGGGATGTGATGTTGTTCGATGACGAGTTTTTGGCCTCAATTCCTAGCGATCCAATCGCTTCGGGTATCGCTGTATGCGAGCTTGCGTTAGCACAAGTTGGCGAGGGAGGGCAATGGATGCCTGAAGAACATGCTGCGTTGCTCGAAGGATTCACATTGCTCGTTGCAATGCGTGAGGGAGATCTGATCCGTTACCTAACGGACGAGCCTGACCTAGGTGGCATGGACGTACCCAATGACTGTCGACGGACACAAGCCTTCCTCAAATCAGTACAGCAAGAACTAGGCGCAACAAAAAAAACCGCAGCACTGGAATCGCTAAAAAACCGTTTTGCTAATAAGCTGAAAACTGGATTTGCCTACGAATTTACACAGGCAGATCTTCAGCGTATTCAAACATTAGTAAATCAGCTGCGCGATCAAGTTGCATCGTCAGATTTTTTTGAGCCTGACCACCAAACTAGGTTGCTTAAAAGATTGGAACAGTTGCAACAGGAAATGCACAAACGAGTGTCTGATCTTGATCGCTTTTGGGGGCTGATCGGGGACGCAGGCGTTGCGCTGGGGCGAGCCGGAATGGCTGCCAAGCCGTTTGTTGACAGGATTAGCGAAATCACGCAAATAGTTTGGAACACTCAAAAACAATCCGAAGGTTTGCCAAGCAATGCGCCGCTGCCACTCTTAACGAGCGAGAAAACCCTCGATGGTAACGTGAATCCAGATCCAGAGTAATCAGCTATCTCTACTTGAGAAGTCACCGCTGTACTTCCAAAGCTTGGGAAGCTGCCCGGAAAATGGCTTAACCATGCGGGTTTGCGGCGACTTCCTGCTCCACAAAATTTCAAAATCCAACACTCCCAAAGCCAGTATTCATGCGGCAGTGGATATTTTTGTGGAGCAGTTTTTGGGGCTGTATCGCGACCGTTTTACAGTTGCGGCTGCTCTTTGACAGCCGGTTCATCTTCGAGCGTGGTACGCAGCGAATTCGCAATCATTGCACCCGTTGAAGATGAACCTTGCCGGAGCAGGTCGTGCGTCCGAAGCGCTAGTGCGCGCAAGCGCTTTACTTCCCACAGCAGCGCCCGTACGTCGGGGGAATCTAGATTGCGTTCTTGGATAGCGACCAGGTCGACGCGGGTTAGGGGCGGCTTGAAAGGCATAGCATTGAGGCGTTGTGCTATGGCAGCTTAGAACAAGCCGGCAGGCTCAGCGGCGCGATCCCAACTGTAAATGATGACCTCGTTGCGCTCAGCACCGCGGCCACCGCCGGCTAGTGTGTACGTGACTGGAACGATGTCCATCTGAAAATCAGCGAAAATTCTGCGGATGTCCGGATGATCGTTCAAGCTGACAATCGCTTTGCCTCTCAATCGCCCCATCATCGAAGCCATCTTTTCGTATTCTTCCAAACCGAAGTCGACCCCATAGCCTGCCGTTTCCCAGTAGGGAGGATCAAGATAGAACAGCGTGTGCGGGCGATCGTAGCGATCTATCAGCTTGGCCCAATCCATGTTCTCGATGTAAGCCCCGGACAGGCGAAGGTGTGCAGCCGACAGATTCTCTTCGATCCGCAGTAGGTTGATAGGCGGTGCGGTTGTAGCTGTACCCCAGGACTGCCCCTCCACCTTGCCACCGAAGGCGTGTTGCTGCAGGTAGAAAAAGCGCACTGCACGCTGAATGTCGGTCAATGTGTCAGGCGGCGTCTCCTGATGCCACTTGAATACCTCGCGACTAGCAAGTGCCCACTTGAAATGGCGGACGAACTCTTCGAGGTGATGCTGCACCACTCGGTACAGTCGCACCAACTCGCCATTGATGTCGTTGATGACCTCGACCTTAGCTGGTGGCCGGAGGAAGTACAGCGCGGCGCCGCCGGCGAATACCTCGACATAACAGTCGTGGATAGGAAATTGAGGAAAAATGTGATCGGCTAAACGCCTTTTACCACCGATCCAAGGAATGATTGGATTCGCCATAATTGCCCGATACCTCCATGATAACTGTATATATATACAGTATATGCCATGCCCCTTGGAAATTTACGAATTGTTTCGTTATCGCTCAGCTTCGTTCAGAAGTCCCCTAATTCGGCCAGGCCTGCACAGTCTTCGCGTGGCGCGCGGCGCATTCAGCGTACTGGCGCAGCAGATCGTTAGCCCAGGCTTGCCACACGTCGTAGTCGGCGGCGGCCGGGCGGTCGACCTGCGGACACGGCGCCGCCAGCGCGCTATCGAGGGATGCTTTTGTTGGCGGCGTCGATTGCGGCGTCGAGGTTGCGCACCCGGACAGGATCAGGCACGCAGCCATTAGGTAACTTGGGCGCATTGCGCAGCTCCTTGGTGAGCGCCGTCATCTTCGGCGCCAGGGTGGATTGGATAGTGCGGAACTCGGTCGCGGCGCGGCGCACCTCTGCCGCGTCGGCCTGGAGCGTCGCGAGCGCGTCTTCCGACAGCGTTGCACGGAACTCGGCGTGCGCGCGCTGCAAGTCGGCGATCTCGGTACCGTGGCGCCAGCCGTTGGCGGCCCAGCCGGCAGCACCGGCCAGCACCAGGCCGACCAGCACCAGGATGCCGACCGCCAGCGCTCGGTACGATGTGGCCACGGCCGGGGCTGCGATTGCTGTCGCGAGCGGGATCAAGGCAAGCCCCACAGGCACAGTTCGCGCTCGGCCTGGCGTCGACGCGTCAGCCCGCGCACTTCCTTGCCACCCACCTTGTTCCACATGAGCAGTGCGTTGCAGGCGCCGACCATGTCGCCGGCGTTGGTGCGGCGCGCCATGCTCGACCCGCAGAACGCGCCGACGCCGATGTTGTAGGCGGCGTCGACGAAGGCCACCTTCTGGCCGTCCGTCATGCGCGCCAGCGGCACGCAGCGCGCGATGCCGGCGGCGTGACGCTCCAGGTCGCGATCGAGCTGTGCGCGGCACTGCTCCGGCGTGTAGGTGCGACCCCACTGTGCGTCTTCGGTGGCGCCAGTGCAGTAGGTCAGCACGCCGCCGATGTCGCGGTAGGTGGTCAGCTCGGTACCTTCGAACTTCGGCGTGAGCGCAAGCAGGCCGGCAGCGGCCACGGCGCCGACCAGCGCGACCAGGCCGCGCCGCTGTGTGGTTGCGCCCTTAACCATTGCCGGTCACCGACGGTTGCGCCACGACGCGCGCGATCGCGGCGCCGAGCGAGGTCATGCCGGCGGCCACCACCAGGATGGGCGCGGTGCCGTTGGCGTACAGGTGCATGCCGGCCTCGACAGCCGATGCGATGGCGGCCAGCAGCGCGAAGCGTACCGACCAGAGTTTCGGGAACTGCTTGCGTGCGTCTTCGATGAAATTCACGATGCGTCCTTTCAGGTTACGCGCCAGCGCGGTGCCGGCGCCGGATGGTTAATCGCCCGCCTTGGCCAGCTGCGCCAGGCGCACCTCGCGCTCGCGCACCTCGAGGTCGGCCAGACGCTGCTCGCGTGCGTTCTTCTTCGCCGTGTACCAGGCGTTCAAGCCGAACGTCAGCAGCGCCGTGACGATGCCGACGAGGATGCCGACCTGGGTCAGCGTCAGCGAGGTGCCGATTGCAACGGCGCCGCCGGCGTAGCTGCCCATTTCAGGCGGGGTGATCTTCATTGGGGTCCTTCAACGGGCGTAAAAAAACCTGCCGCAGCAGGTTGGGTGAGCAGGGTCAGCGCGCTGGCCAGCGTGCCGGGCGAGTAGCGCCAGGGGTCCGGAATGCCAAGCGCCGCAGCGATCGCCTCCGAGCAAAACCAGCGCCCCCGCGAATGCTGAATCGGCGAGATCACGAACTGCAGGTTGCCGACCAGGTCGTAGCCGGCGCCGCGATGCGCCTCGAACCACGCCACGGCCGCGTGCTCGAGCGCCGGCGGCAGGTCGACCAGGTCCCAGCGCGCCGGGTTGAAGTCGATCAGCTTGGCGCGCACGCCGCCGTCTTCGAACGACGACGACCAGGCAAGGCCGGTGGCCAGCACCAGCTCGACGTGCGAATAAGGCGACTTCGTCCACCACCGCACCACGCGGCTGTAGATGCCGGCCAGGCCCGGGCGCGTGCCTTTGTAAAACGCTGCTTTCATGTGGTCACCATTGGATGGCCGCGATCTCTTCCGGCGTGCTGGCCGCTGCCAGTTGCGCCTTCAGTTCCTGCGAGTGGTTGAAGTTCTCGGTGCCCTGGGCGGTCATCGAGGCATACATGGCGCGGAAGGCGTCGACGTCGACCAGCGGCAGCATCGTCTTGTCGGTCGCCTTCCAGCCGCCAGGCCAGCCGGCGGGAAAGGCATCGAACAGCGCGATGTGATTGGCCACGCCGTCAATGTCGGACCGGGACAGCGCGTCGCATGCGATCTGCTTGCCCGCGTGCGGGAACGTCGAGAAGTTGGCTTCCGCGCGCCATGCGTCGATCTGGCCGTTTTTCTCGGCCCGCATATCTGCCATCGAGCTTGCCCCGCCGGCTTGCTCTTCAGCGGTGAGGCTCCGGTAGACAGTCTGGCCGTTCTTCCATTCTGCGATCAGGTTGCTCATTTGCCCACCCCATAAACACGGACGGCTCCATAGATTGTTGAGTTCGACGCCGCTCGGATTGCGAACCCCGATTTAACGGCCGCTCCGAAAACAAAGCCCCGCCGTGACACTGCGACGCCGCCAGCTCCATTGAGGTTGATGCTAGTGCCGTCAATATTGAAACTGCTTGAGTCAACGGCACTTCTAGCCCCGCGAATGCTTATCGACCCGCGGAAAACACCTCCACTCGCGGATGAGAGACTTACATTTGTGGAAGCTTGAGCGAGGGTAGCTCCGGCATTTCCAACAGCATAAGTAGTACCGGTGTCGGTCGGATTTTGATTTATATAGAATTGAAATACCGAGGGGGAATCTGTGCTACTTGTGACGCCAGGAATCTCAATAATGTAGCTGTCATACAAGTCCGAAAATACGTCAGGAAACGCGATAGCTCCTACTGGCGTTCCGGAAGGCACTACTTGTGTCGCGAGCAGCTGGATGTTCCCGAGCTGTGTTCCAGCATCGCCATTCCGGTCCACGTAGATCACCAGCGCATCGTCCTTCGCGAACGGGCTCGCCGAGCTGCCAGCGCGGTGCGCGACGGTCATGTTCCGGTAGCCGCTACCGGACGCCACTCCGAGCACGTCGAAAAGAAGCCACTTCGATGCATCACCTGCTTTGACGATGCGGATACCGCCTTTGATAGCGCTGCTCACAAGCGACAGTGCGTCGAAGATCCCCATCATGTTCACGCCGCCCAGAGTCAGCGCATCAGCACGCAGCACCGTGGCCGCGTTCTGGGTCGCGCTCGACAAGCGCAGCTTGCCAGGCCCCGGGTCTGCATCGACGGTCGCATTGTCGAACACGTACGGGAAGGCGTAGGCGCCACCGGCGGCAAAGGCCGACAGCGCGGCCTCAGTCGCATTCACCTGCGCGGCGAAGAGCGGCAAGTCGCGCATCAGGCCTGACATCTTGTTGTCGAAGTCCAGCTGGTCCTGCGACTGGTCCGGCATCTGCGCCGGGTCGAGCAATACGGAAATGGTCATACGGTCCCTTCAATTTGCATGGACATGTCCCAGCGGGTTTTGCCCTTCACTACAGGCTTCAGGCTCGAGTAGCGGCCGAAGGCGATCGCCAGGCCATACTTGAGCGACCCGACCCACACGATGTTCTTCTGACGGTAGGCGGCCATCAGCTCGTACACCGCGTCGACCTGGTCGGCGGCGACCACCACATCGGCGGTGATGCGCTTGGCCCAGTTCCGGACCGTGGTCTTGCTGGTGCCGTCGAAGTTGAACGAGGTGTCAGAGAAATCTTTGATCTCGGCGCCGAGCGTCATCAGGGTCTTACCCAGATCCGCCGTTGGGCCCACCACGCACATACCGCACTTCGGCGTGCCGCCAGGTTTGCGGATCGCGATCGTCACCAGCGCATTGGCGAACGGCGGCAGCTTCAAGCTCACCGCCCAGGTCTTGCGACGGATCCGCTTGAAGGACCAGTTAAAGAAGCTCGACCCAGAGGTGGACACCTTGAGGGATTGCTCCTCCCGGTAGACCAGCCCCCGGCTCAAGTCGACCACCGACACCCTCACCTCAGCCGCATCGACGTTGCCGATGTAAAAACCCTGGCTGATCATCTGTGGTGAAAGCACGATAATGATTTCGTCCGGACTGGAAGTCTGGGTGTTGTTGTATTGGTCCAGCATCGCCCACCGGTTCGCGGCGCCGCGCGGCGTCCACGCCCCGGTGTCCGTCAGCGCCCTGCCGACGTTGCTGGCGATGAGCGACTGAAATACGTTGTGGCTGACCGGGTCGTAGACCAGTGCATCCTTCGCGTAGGTCGCCGCCGCACTGTAGGCAGGCTCGGCGATCGGCACGTTCGAATACACCAGGCCGGCGCCGGCGCTGATCACTTCGCCGGCGTCGAGCAGGGCATACGGCGCTTTGCTCAAGTCGGCCGGGTCATAGGTGACCCGCAGGGTATTGGCCGGCGCCATCTGCTGCACGCCGTTCCGGTCGTAGTACGGTGCCGGAGCAGCGCGCGTGCAGGTGACGTCGCCCAGGACGACAGGTTCGATGATGTCCATCGGGTTCCTTATGCTGGTAGCGGCACCACCTCGGTAGCGATTGGCTTGCGGCCGTTCACCACGTCATCGAGGTGGGTTGCGGTGTTGCTGGTGTGGGTTGCGATGGCCAGGAGCCCGTCTTCCAGAGCGCTGCGCAGCTGGGCGTTCTCACGCTGCTGCGCCTCGATGACCGCCGCCAGGCGCCCCACTTCCTGCGCCAGTGCGTCGGCGTTACCGCCCGGGCTGGCCAGCCGGCGCATCAGCTCACGGTTGTCAGCCGCGGGAATGATCCGCTCGTCCTTGTGGATGTAGGCCGGCATGTCGTACGGCACAAGGTTCGTGCCGACGGCGAAGCCCTTGAGCTTGCGATATTCGTCACTGCCCTGGGCCGACTTGATGAAGTCCGCGATTTCGGTCGCGTCCATCGTCGAGCCGTATGCCTTGGCGAAGAAGTCCATCCCGGCAGCATCCGGCGCCCGCCCCAGCACATCCTGATAAAGCTTGTTCAGGTTGGCCTCGGTCGAGCTCGCAATACCGTTCACGATTTCCGCGATCGGCATGCCGCCGGCGGCCGCGTTTTGCCAGTAGTCCATACCGGCAGCTTCTGGCGCGCGGCCCAGATACGTTTGGTATGCGCTGTTGATCGCGGCGCCAGCCGAGACCACTGGGTTGGCCCGCGCTGCAGCGAGCGCACCCTGCAGCCCGCGAACCGCATCGACGATTGACAGGCCCGTGGTGCTGATGCCTTTCAGGACGTCGATCTGCTCTTGCTCGCGCTCGAGCATCACACCCAGCTGCTTGGCCTGATCTTCGACCGCCTTCAGGCTGCGCTCTTCCACCGTGAGCGCGCTATCCGACAGCTTGGCCAGATCGGCCAGGTCTCCCTGAGTGCCGAAGAGGTCGCGCTGATAGTCCTGGTAGGTGGCGTAGCCGTCTGTCGACGGGCCGTTGGCGACCAGCGCCAAGGCCTTTTGCAACTTGTCGGCATCCGGCAATCCACCGCCGGCGCGGGCAATCGCCGCCGCGGCGCGCACCTCAGCCATTGCGTTGGCGCGGTCTGCCTCCTGCTGCTCTGGCGTGCGCATCCCGTTGAGCGAACTGCGCAGCGCATCCGACAAGCTCTTCAGCTTGGAGACCGCCTCGCCGCGCGCGCGAACTTCTTCCTGCAGCGCATCCTGCTCGCGACGTACCACCTTTTGCACCACCGAAAAGGCGTTGTCCACGCCGCTGAGCAGCGACGACGCAGCGCTCTTCGTCTTCTGGATCCCCTCGGCCGCCTGCTCAGCCGCGGTCTTCTGCGCCTTGATGGCTTGGATCTGGTCGAACAGCGCGCGGTTGCTCTCGTCGAGCGCGGCGCGCTGCTGCGCCAGCAGTTGGGTTTCGGACAGCGTCAGCTGATCGAGCTCCTTCTGCAGGTCAGCCCGCTCTTCGAAGATCGATGCGTCGACGTCGGCGATCTGCTTGAACGCCGGCGCGATCTGCATCAGCGTGGCGTATGCACGCGCGCCGGCCTCGGTGGTCAGATCCAGACCGGTGACCACGCTGCGGAACTGCTGCAGCGAGTCGTCGGCGCCGGTCTTGATCCCGAACTGGTCGAGCGTTGGCGTGATGCGCGCACGCAGTGAGTTCGCGCGCTCCTGGTCGCTGTAGAAGTCGGACAGGAACTGGTCAGCGCTCGATGTGAATTCGTCCAGGCCGCCGACCAGGTCGATCAGCCGCTCACGCGCGCCAACCGACGCCAGGCCGACAGCGTCGAACGTCATCCCCATCGAATCGGTGACCACGGTCACGGCCTGATAATTCGTGGCCACACGCGCCAAGGTTTCGAGGTAGCCCTCGCCCACCTTCTGGAACGGCTCCAGGCCACCCACGCCGAACTTGGCCAGGTCATCGCCGACCTTCGAGAACACAGCCTCCAGCTCTTTCTGTATCTCGTCGTCCGACAGCCCTTTCAGGCTGATCTTGCCGATGTCGACCACGAAGCCATTGAGCTGCGCGGAGAACGCGTCGGCGCCCAAGCCGATCATCTGGCCGGCCTCGAACACAGTGTCGTACAGCGACATCAGGACGCTGGAGATTTGGCGGTTGCCCTCTTCGCCCAAGCCTTCGGTCTTCGTGCTGCGCTTGTCGCTACGGAACCAGCCGCCGTCCTTCTTGATGTCGGCGTACTGCATAGCGTTCAGGCCACCGCCGAAAATGCCCGCGAAGTCCGTCTTGCCGACAGTGAAGCCGGTATCCTCGACGGACTGCTTCCCGCCGAAGATCGCGTTGCTGATTTTCCCAAGCTGCTTGCCAAAGACAGCGCCGATGACGGCTCCTGCCGCCATGCCCAGCGGCCCGGCGATTGCTCCCAGCGTAGTGAGCGACGTGGCGCCGGTGACACCCATGGTCATCGCGCCAGCTACCGCGCCGCCAGCCAGGCCGCCGGCAACGCCTCCAGCTAACATGCCGGTCGAGTTCAGCCCTTTTTTGTTGAGCCCACTACCAGCAAGGTCAGCGCCAAAATCACCGGTCACACCGGTGGTGCGAACCAGCAGCGAGGCAAATTGTCCGATGCCGGCCTCAATATTGCGCAGCGAGGTCAGCATGCCGTTGCTGATGCCCAGGCCCTGCAGTGTCGCGCCCTCAATGGCGTCGAGCGCGCGCGCGATCGATTCCGACTTAGCGCCCGAGCCCAGCACCGAGCCGGTACCCTGCTTCTTCTGCCGCTCTTCTGACAGGCTTGGGCTGCTACCACCACCGATACCGCCGATGGCAACGCCCAGGCCGGCAACGATCGCCGCCATGGCCGCCATGCGCACCGGCGCCGAGTAGACGTCGCCGCCGGTTCCCTGGTGCAGAACAGCAGCAATTCCCTTCGGCACCAGCTCCGCCAGCGTCATCGCCAGCTCGGCCGCGTGGAAGACCTGCGATGCCGCCTGCAGCGCCTTGTAGCCCCGGCTCTGCTCACCGAAGAAGCCGGCCGCTGCGCTGGTCATGTTGCCGTAGCTGGCCAGGTGATTCTTGGTGCTTTCGCGGTTCAGCTGGTCGACGATCTCCAGGTGCTCGACCTCAGTCTTTTTCCCGTTTTGCAGCAGCATGTCGGCATTGGCGCGCTCCTCGGCAATCTTCGCCTGGCGCCGGCCGAAAGCATCCAGCGTGCTGGTCATCTTCGAGATCGAATCACCGGCAACGCCGAACGATTCGCGGAGTGCCTCGCCGAAGGTCTGGGCTCTGGTGGGGTCGAGGAATTCTTTCAGGCTCTCCTGCGCCTTTTTGTTGGCGTCATCGATCCCTTCCTTCACTACCCCTTGCTGCTTGGCCAGCGCCAGATTACGCAGTTCAGCAGCCTGCCGACGGTATATCTCAGCCGTTACGCTACCTGCCTGTTTTGCCTCAAGCTCTGCTGCGGTCTGCTCCTTCAGTGCTGCAGTCTCGAGCATGCGCTCGGCGCGCAGCACCGCGACAGCCTCTTTGCTCAACCCGATCTCTTCGTTGGCCAGGCGCTGGGCCTTGACCTGATCCTCCAGGCCGACCAACTCCGCATTTGCCGCCGCCACGCCCTGCATATAAAGGTCCAGGCTGGCTTGCGAGCGGTCGCGCAGGGCGGCAGCCAGATCGTGCTCGAGCTGGATTGCACGACTCGTGCGTTGTTCGTCCAGCTTCTTGATCTGACCGGTGAGATCAATCTGATCACGCTGGCTACCAATCTTGGCGCGCGCCAAGCCGAGCTGCTCCTGCAGGCCGCGCTTGGCGGTATCGATCTGCGCCAGTTCCTCCGCAGCCGTGCGACGAAGTGCGTCGTCCTCGGTAATTTCGCCGGCATCACGCTGCGCTTTGATCTGTGCAAGCGCTCGTTTCGACAGCTCGTCCTCAATTTCACCGCGTTTGCGTAAGGCGGTCATGCTGGCGTCAATCCCGGCCAGGAAGACATCGTTGTACTCGCGGCGGATCGCGAGCTTCTGCTTATCGATTTCCGCTTGAGGAATGCCCACTTCGGTGCCGCGGGTCTGCGCTGCCATCAGTGCATCATCGCGCAGCTGCTGACGGGTCTTCAGGATCTTTTGCTTGTCCGCCCACTCACGCTGAACCGCTTCACGCTGAGTTTTCAGGCTCTCGTCTTCGGCCGCTTTGTTTGAAACCGCGGCCTTTTTGTTGATGCTGTCGATTTCACGCTGGTTGGCGGCCACCATTGCTTCGACGCCAAGAACGTCGCGATCTTTGGACGGATCGTACTTGTCCCCGGCGCGCAGCTTTCCGACTGCCTTCAGTCGATCAATCTGCTTGTCGTATTCCCGGTTCTGGGCCTCCAACGCGGCGAGCTGCATCTTCGGACCGTCTTCGCGGCCGCCAAAAAATCCTACTACGGCATCCCAGGCAGCACTGCCCGAATTCTTGATGTTGATCCAGCCACGATCCCATGCTCCAAGGGTCTCGAGTACTTTCTCTTTTTGTTTCGCAATGCCGTCCGCATAGGCGTTTTGCGCGATACTCGCCGCCTCGATCATGCGGCCTTGTTCTTGTGCTGCTTTCACGGCGAGGTAGGTCTCGGTGGTAACGAAGCCGTATTGATCGCCCATCGCGCGCAATGCGGTGAGCGGGTCCTTGCCGAGTGCAGCGAATTCCTTCGCGGTGTCTTCGACGCTTTTCCCGAGCACGCGCTGCGCGTCGACAGCGACGGTACCGAATCGCTCCAGGTTGGAGCCGGCGATCGCGCCGGTGCTTGCTAGGGTCGTCAGTGCTTTAGCCGATACCGCTTGCGAGCCGTTGGCCTTCTCCATATTCGCTGCCATGTCGGACAGCTGGCCGGCAGTGGTGCCGGCGAAGTTGCCCGTCATGATGAGCGCGCGCGAGTAGCGGACCGTCTCATCGTGGCCGGCTTTGAATGCAATCGCGCCAGTGGCGACCAGGCCAACCGTCACGGTGAACGGATTGATCAGGCCCAGGGCTGCACTCCCGAGCGCCTTCGCTGCGGCGCCAGCGCCGCCAAACATGTCGCGCAGCTGGCCGCCCTGCTGGAGGAACACAGTCAGCGGCGCCTGGCCGCCCTGCAGGCTGACAATAATGTCGGTCATCTGCGCTGGCACGCCGCGGAGCGCGGCATTCATGGCCGCCGCCGACATGCCGCCGTCACGGAACGCGTGGTCTTGCGCACGTAGCTGGTCAAGGAACGGCTTGGCCTGGGTCGCGACGCCCAGCTGCGCCGCCTGAAGCTCAAGCATTTCAGTGCGGGTCTTGCCGATCGCGGTTGCCTGCTGCTCCAGGCCTTTGAGGAACGAGTCGCGGCTATTCCGCGCAGCAGTCGCTTCGCGCTGCGCTTGAGCCTCCATGCGTGCGCCGTATGCCGCCTGCTCTTGAGCCAGGCGCAAATCGCGCAGCCGTGCAATCAGCGGATCTGCCGCGGTTGCGGTGCCGAGCTGCGCGGCGCGGTATCGAAGGACCTCATCGGTCGACAGTCCGAACAGCGCAATCTGCTCACGCAAGCCGTGGAGGAAATTGTTACGCGACGCGTCAGCTTGAGCCGCCTCACGCTGCGCCAGCGCCGCAGCGCGCGCAGCTGCCTCGACCTGCTCCTGAGCGACGCGCATGTTCTGCAGTTGCAGAATCAGGTGCGCCGCCTCCTGAGCGGCGCCGGCCTCTGCCGCACGGAATCGCAGGACTTCTTCAGTTGATTTACCGAACAGGGCGATCTGCTCGCGCAGGCCAGCCAGGAACGATTCCTTGTTCGCCTGAGCCTGCGCCAGCTCGCGCGCTGCAGCTGCCTGCGCGCGCGTGGATTCCGTGGCCTGCGCTTGGGCTGCCTCGACAGCCCGCAGTTGGTTGAGGTACGGCGTCAGTGACGCCGGGTCCACATTGCGTTGGCGTGCCTGCGCCTCATAGTAGGCTGCGGTGGTGCGGCCGCCGGCTTCCATGGCCATGGTCGTGCGCTGGATCGAGGCAATGATATTGCGCTGCGATGCTTCGACAGTGCGCGCGGCGCTGGCCGCTCGCTGACCGGTCTGGGTGATTGCCTGGCCAGTGCGATTGGCGGCATCAACTGCAGGACGCAAGCCTGCCTCGACACCCGAGGCATCAGCCACCACCCGAATTGTTGCGTTGTTGACTATATCGGTCATGGTGGGCTTTCAATATTGGAAAGACTCCGGCGGTCGCGCGCGGGGCCTCTCGTGGTGGTGCTAGTCTTCTCGATCATTCATGGCACCGAGGGCGGCGTACTCCATCGTCTGGATGTCCGCCTCGAGGTCGTCATAATCGTCTGGCGCCAGGCCCATGCGGTCCATCTTGCGGTGTAGTGGACCGTAGTCGAGACCAGTGGCGCCGGCCATGCCGACTCGCCACTGCGTGCGCATGAACGAGAACAGCGCATAAGATCGCCAATTTTCCGGCCAGACTTCGACCAGCTCTTCCGGAAAATCCTCTGGCGTCAGGCACGCCGCTTCCATTTCCGCCAGATCCTTTTTCGTCAGACCCGGCTTGTACATGGCTTCGGCGATCGCCTTCAGTTTCCCAGGCGGCCTTCGTTGATCGCGGTGCGGTAGTCGTCCTTGATCGCGTCGGCCATGGCCGGCAGCGTGTCGACCAGCTCGGCGACCGATTCCTTGTCGAGATCAGCGTCCAGGTTCCAGCCCTTGACGATTTTCAGGATGTAGTCGACCGCGACGCCAGCCTGCCGCTTCACGATCTCGGTCTGGGTGGTGGTGAATTCCGGGATCGGCTCGCCGGTCACCTTGGCCTTCTCGACGGCGGCCTTGAAGCGCTCGATCTCGACGTTCGCTTCGTCCTTCATCTTGGCTTGCAGCTCGTCGATCAGCTCGGCCAGCTCGGTGCGGCTACGGTACTTGTATTCGACTTCAACGCAACCGGTCGAGCCGTCCAGCATGTTGGCGTGCACGGTTTTCTTGAAGCTCTCCGGACGCTTGCCCAGGACGATTTTGGTAGCTTTGGTTGCCATGATTTTTGTCTTTCAGTGGGATAGAACAGGAATAAAAAAACCGCGAGGGGCGACCCCGCGGCTGGAAAGGCCAGCGCCGACCGTTCGGCGCCAGCTGGCAAAACACTTACGACGCGTAGCGGACCGGGCGGCCCTGCATTGCGCAGCCGGCCTTGACGGCCATGACGTTGCCCTTGGCCATGCTCGGGGTTTCGTCGAAGCTGATGAAGCCGGAGAACAAGATCTTGCTGCCGCTCGGCAAGTCGGCGCGGATCGCCGCGATCTTGCGCGAGTCCGCAATCTTCTTCATCGCGGCGTGGTGCGGCAGCGCTGGGTCGTCGGCGATCGTCATCGCCAGGCTCTGGGCGTTGTAGCCGTCCGGGAGGTTGATGTCGTTCTCGTTGTCGAGCAGGCTGACCGACACGTACTTCGGATCGCCGCCGGACGGTTCGGCTGTCAGCACCTGCTGGATCGGCACCCAGGTGGTGATCTTGCGCAGCGTGCCGCCGGCCATACCGACCGGGAACAGGTTCACTTCGGTGGTGTCCATGCCTTCCAGCGTGGCGGAGGTGCCGGTGACCGCCTTGGCGCGGAAAATGCGGTTGGTCATGCGACTCCAGCCGCCGACGTACTCGAGGTAATCGCCGACAGCGAACGTATTGGCCGCGGTGGTCAGGACGGTTTCGGTCGCGTTGCTGGCGGCGGAAACAGCGATTGCAGTGGCGTACGCGGTTGCGATTGCATACGCGGTGCCGGTAGGGAGCGAGAGAGCCATTTGGGCCTTTCAGTTAAAAAGCCCGTTTCCGGGCCCGTTGCGCCCGTTCGGGCAATGAAAAAAGCCGCCCGGATTGCTCGGGGCGGCTTGGATGGGGTGTTACTGGGTCAGCAGAACAACATGAATTCCTGAATGGCCCCGCGGTCCTTCGTGACCTCGTCGTAGTCGTCGCGCGCGCCGCCGAGGTCTTCAGCCTGCAGGTGCACCGCGGAGCGCAGCGCATCCTCTACTTCGGCGGCCAGGCGAAACGCTTCGATTGAGGTGCCTGCCCAGATGTTGATTTGCACCCGGACGAAGCGCCTGGCCGGCTTCTCACCGGTGACGAAGTTGACCGGTGCGCCGCCGACAATCTGAAACGTGACGTACGGCGTCGCGGTGCCTTCATCAGCGATTCCCGGAAAAACTCGGCCCTCGGCAAGATCGCCCAGCGCAGCGAAGATTTCTTCGTGTGGTGTCATGCCGCATTCCTTGCAAGTTGCTCAGCTAGCGTGCGCGTCATCAGGTCTACGGCGTCCTGCTTCCTGCCCTCGTAGGCTGGCCGCATGAACGGATATGGGCGCGCTCGTTTAGTGCCGAATTCCAGCTCATCAGCGAGCCTTGCTGCTTCACGATGCTGTTTCCAATTTCTTTTCCGGCCAGTCCGGGGATTGATGTTTTTATTCGGAGGAACGAACTTGTGCCCCCGCTCCACCCAGCGCCAGTAATAGCCGCCTGGGCTGGACGACGTTCCCTTGCGGACCGTAACTATGTAGACCTGTTTCTTGCCGCCGTCAGACTCCTCTTCCAGGCGCTTCACGATGATGTTGTCGAACAGGACGCCGGTTTTTTTATTGGCCAGCGCGTTCTGTTTTACCTGGTCGCGGAACAGGTCGGCGCCGGCGAAGCCAACAGTGCGCAAGGTCGATTCATCGACAGAGTTGACCACCTGCTCAGCCGTGTCTCGGACAACGTCGACCAGGTTAGATGGATCGAAGTCGATCATTTGACGCTCTCACAGACCAGAAACACGAAATCGCGATCTGCCGAGTCCGGCAGCACTGCCTGGATGTTGTAGTCGACGCCCTGATAGCGCGCCCCCATTGATGCGTCGACGTCGCGACGCGCGCGGATGCGGATCGAACACTTCACGATCGACACGTCGGCGTCAGCGCGCAAGACCTCGGCGCCGGTCTGGAACCTCACGTTTGCCCAGGTAGACTTATAGACCGCCCAGCCTTTGGCACGCTGGCCAGCGCCATCGCGGGCAGCGGCGGGCCTTAGCAGTTGGATTCGATGATTCAGCATCCGTACACCACTTCCGGCCACAGCAGCCGCTTCACGTGTTCGCTTTTCGGCTGGCCGCCGGATTGGAAGTGCTCGCCCAGGCGCGCCAGAATGAATCCGGAAATCGCATCCGGCACCAGAGCAGCGTCGTCGCCATAGCCGCAGGTGATTTGTACCTCGACAGCATTGATTCGGTGTGCAGTCGCCGGCCAGGCACGACCGGGCGCCAGTACGATTTCGCCTGGCTCACCCTCGCCATCGACCTGGTAGTCCTGCGGGTCCAGGGTTTGCTGCGCGCCGGCGGCGTCGAAGAATTTAATGTGGTCAACCTGCAGCAGCGGCGGCCGGCGCAGCGTGAATTTTGCCGGGAACGCATCGAGTGTCAGGCGCCAGGTCTGCTGCATGACTGCGCGGTTGGTCTCGCCTTCTGCTTCAGTGGTGTAGGTCCGGATAGCACGCCGGATCTCCCCGTCCAGCGGCGTGGTGCCGTCGTCCTCAACATCCACCCGAGCAGCCGCGCGAGCTTCGTCCATCGAAACAGCCAGTGCAGTTGGTGGGGTGATCAGTTTCCAGCTCATCGTGTGGCCCTCTGTGTTGCCTCGGGGCGCAGCGGACCGGAAGTCCCTCCCGGCGCCGCCGGCGCCCGCACGTACTCGGCGGCCTGCTGCTCTTGCTGCAGCACTTCGCTCGGCACGCGCGGCAATTGCGATGCGTCGATCATCAGTTGTCCACCCTCTTGAAATGAATCGTGCGGAAAAACTTCTCACCGTTAGCGCAGAGGAACGGCAGCGTGCAGTAATTCAACGGGTCAGCCGACGTGTCCATGCCGCCCAACTTCACCGCTATCAGCGCGCCTTGGGCGACTGGTTCCTCCAGTACGGTGACGCCAACTGGCGCCGCCTTAAGCGCCGACGCGATCTGCGTGTTGCTGTCGGCAAGAATGTTTGTCATGTCTCCCACGACATACCGCTTGTCGTCCGGATCCTTGGCTATCACCCACACGCCTTGGCTCTTCGCGAACCAGATGGTGCGGTCGATCTGCTCCCCATTAGCAAACGTGATGCGCAGCGTGCAGAAATTCAACGCCCCCACCGCCTCGCTCAGGCCGCCGATCTTCACCGGGATCAGTGAGCCTTGCACCACCGGCGCCTCAAGCACAGTCACGCCAGCCGGCACCGCGACTACCGAAGTGGCCGTGGTCTTGCTGTCTGCCAAGTCGAATGAAATATCGGCCACGCAGTAGAACTCGTCCAGCGGATGCTTGTCGATCGTCAGGCGTCCGTTCAGCACATAGGGGCCACCCGGCACCGAAGTGCTCACCGTCTTGCCGAAGACAACAACTCGCGTGCCGCCTGGGAAAACCACCTTTCGAGTGGTCGAAACCTTCGAAGCGTCGACGTTGTTTTGCACCGGCGGCTGCTCGGTCGCAGTGACCAGGCTTGCCGACAGCGGCGCCGAGAGATTTCCGGCGGCGTCGTAAGCACGCGCGCGCACCGGATACGTCGTGGCAGCAGTCAGGCCCGAAACCGCAAACGACCGCGACAGCCCGACGTTCACGTAGCTCGTGCCGCCGTTGATGCTGTACTCGTAGCCGGCCACGCCGACGTTGTCGGTCGCCGCCTGGAAGGACAGCGTGGCGCCGCTCGTGGTGATGCCGGTGATGCTGATCGTGCCGGCCATGACCGGCGCCATCGTATCCGGCTCGGGCACCGCGCCGGTATCCGGCTCGACAGCCATATCCGTCTCGGCCAGGAGCGGCAGCGGCTGCGCGGTGTTGCCGTAGATCGGCGTGCCGACGGGCGGCGCCGAGCCGGACAGGTACTGCAGCGTCTCGACCGGGCGATCACAGCGCACGCGCAGCAGACTCGCATTGACGCGATCGACGCCCAGCACCGTCACTGGCTGCTTGTCGAAGCCGGTACCGGTAAAGCCAGTCGCCGACGCCGGCACGGCGAGGTCCGTCGAGCCGCGGTGCGTGACTTGCACCAGCACGTCGTTGCCCGATGCGGTCATGCCCTTGATGTACGGCGAGCCCATCGGCACGCCGTCGTAGATCGTCGAACCGGACTGGAAAGCGCTGCGCACGTTCAGCGCCGGATACCCGCCTGCAGCTGGCGACAGGTGAGTGCCGTCGCTCGTCAGCATCAGGAAATCCAGCGTTTGCACGTGGATGACGTACGGCTTCTTGCCCACTCGATTCTCGGCCATGCGAATCATGTTCGACTGGGCGTCGAATGATGCCTTCGTGCCAACGTCGAAAGCGGTGCGCCGGTTGTAGCCGACCAGAATGATCCACAGGTTCGGGTTGCCTGCCAAATTACGCACGCGTTGGATCAGAGCGTCGATATTTGCTTCGTGCTGCTCGCTGCTCTGCACAAGGCCCATGGCCGCGTCGTTCGAGCCCACCGTGATTACGCAGCTAGAGAAGCCGCCAACGTCCGCCACATCGGCGGCGAACGCATTCCAGCCGGCGTAGTTGCTCGCGATCCAACTCGCCAGTGTGCTGCCGCCCTGGCCCGAATCGATCATGCCGAACGGCACACCCGACTTTTCGGCGAGCGCATTGGCGGCAATAATCGCGCCGCCGACGGTCCCGAACGCGCGCCACGCGGTGCCGTCGTAGTAGGACACGTCGTCGCGTGGGGTCAGTCCGGTACCGGAAGAACTCGTAAAGCCGCGCTCAGCGCCGCTCGACCCGATCCAGGCCTGTACGTCGCCCACGCCGAAACGCTCGGTGCTGATGGCTGACTCGGCAAGCGGCGCGCCGCTTGCGTTCTTGCTGCGTACCTGCGCGCGCCGCTTGCCCGGGCCTGCCGGGACACTGATGTTTGCGCTCCAGGTGTTCGCGCCGATAGTGGCGCCTGCGCCAGCGTACGCCGCGACAATGGTCGAGCCGTCAGCGGCATACAGGCACCGATCAAACGACGCCGGCTTTTCGCCGGCGAAAGCGCCCGAGATCGCCACAGCGGCGGCACCATTGATACGCTGGTAGATGCGCTCGCTGGTCGGCATGGCCAGCGTCACGCTATTCACCGGCAGTTCGACAGGGGTTCCGCCGCCGCTGGTAAAGTTGTAGGGCGGCTCGTCGCTGGTGGTCGGGCTGCCGCTCAGCGTGAGCGGGAATTTGTTCGGGCCCGCATCGGCGATGTCGGTGACGCTCGACATGCGCGAATAGATCACCGGCGTCTTGCCGAGGTTCGTGACCAGGTCTTCGCCATTCGCCATACGGGCGAACTCGGCCAGCGTCAAATTGTCCAGCATGAAGCCGGTGCGGCCCTGCGACTGGTCACTCCGACGATTGGTCGCACCGTCGGCACGTCCACCGATCACAAAGGCCGACCCATTTAGCTCCTTGAGCAGGTATGAGCTGGTGCTGGAACCTTCGAGCACGACGTTTGCATCCGTCGCAACCACGCCGTCCACGATTGGGCAGCGGTACAGACGAACGGTGGTGCCGTCGCTTTGTAGAAGATACTGATGCGTGCCTTGCGTCAACTTCGTAGCGGCAACGATTGGCGCGTCAGCAGTTGCTGATACCGTATCAGCAAATACCACGATGCGGCCCTGGAGACTGCCGATGCTGGAACCAGACGTATAGAAGGCGATGTTCAGCGACCCGGCAGCACCGAAATTACCGGTCGAAATCAAATACTGCGGGTTGTCGCCAGTTACCAGGCCGTCATAGCGAAGGGTGAAGAGGAACGCCCACAGTTGGGCCGCTGGAATCGTCAGCTGCGGGTTATCCGCAGCAGCAAGGGATTGGTTACCAGCGGCGCGATTATTCTTGATCATGTGGCGGCCTACCGGTCAGGGGTAAAACGAATAGCGTGCGGGCGCGCTCAGGATGCCTGCAGCTCGATGGTTTTCATGCGTCCGTGCCGCTCGAGCATCACCGTGGTGACGCCGCGCTCTCGCAGCAGGTCGAGTGTCTTCTCCCACGTATCGCGATCGACTGTGCCGATGGCGCCGTGCAAGTAGACGGTTTTATCGGTCAAGTGCGTCACCGTGACGATGGCCAGGTACGGACGGCGGTTCTCGTATCCGCCCGGCTGGTCGTAGGCGCGAATTGCCGACGTTTGCGGGGTCATCGTCAGGTGGATCATCGCGGTCTGCCCTGGGGTTATTTCGCGGCGCGGCCGCGTTTGGCTGGTGCCGGTACTTCACCATCAGCCGGCGCGGCCCAGCCCTCAGTCGTCGCGACCTCGATCAGGTCTTCATCGTCGGTTTCGATCTCGGCGCCGGCTTCGAAATGCTCCACCTCGACGCCTCGATGCGCCCAGCTGAAGTCTTTTTGAGCGGTCAGTTTCATAGCTGCTCCAGAATGGAAAAGGGCCGCCACAGCGGCCCTTCCCGGGTTGATGGATTACGCTGCAGCGATCTTGAGCAGCTTGATCGCCTGGGTGTTGCGCAGCTTGCCGCCCACGCGCTTGCGCACGTAGAACTTGACGAAGCCCGGCGTGGTGATCTCGTCGCGGGTGATGCGCATGCCCACGCGATCGCAGATCAGGTAGCCTTCCTTGAAGTCGCCGAACGCCAGCGGGAACGCATTCGCGGCCAGGGCCGGCATGTCTTCGGCTTCGGTGATCCCGTAATTCAGGAACGTCGCCGGTTGGCCAGCCGTCAGGGCCGGCTGCCACAGGTAGCGGCCATCGCCGTCCTTGTATTTGCGCAGGGCAGCCAGGATCAGCTTGCTGGTCAGCCACTGCGCATTGTTGCGATAGCGGGCGCGCAACGAGTAGACCAGGTCCAGGAACACGTCCGGGTTGGTTGGCAGCGCGGCAGCCTGGCCCGATGCCAGATACTGCAGCGTACCGAAGGCGCGCGCCGCGTCAGCGGTTGCCACCGGTGCCGGGCCGCCCAGGATGCCGGTCGGCTTCTTGACGCCGTCGCCGCGGATGAACGCGACGCCCTCGCCGACGGCCATCGACTCCGACGCCGAGCCGGTCAACCAGTCTTCGACGTTAAAGAACAGGTCGTCGAGCGACTCTTCCGAGGCCTGTGGCTTGGCCGATGCCATGCCGAAGGTCGGCGCCACTTCCACCAGGTTCGGCGTGTCGGTCTGGTTGCGGGTATCAGTTTCACCTACCCATTCAAAGCCGGCGCCGCCGATGTCGAACAGTTCCTTGTAGTCGGTGCTACCGACTTGGCGCACAGTGGCGATCTGGCGGATCGGCGAGATGTCGGCCGACAGGCGCGCGATCGTGCGCTCGATTACTTCCGGCAGTGCATAACCGCCGCCCGAGCCGCTGCCGACGGTCGCCTGGGTGGCACGACGCTCGCCCGGACCGGTATTGCTTTTCGCTTCCAGCGCCTGGAACGTTTGTTGCATGCGCTGCTCGCGCGCGAAGTCGCGTGGCGAGCGAATCCAGTCGTACAGCGCTTCCTTGTACTCGGTCTCTTCCTGGCTTGCGCGTTGCTCGCGATCGCCGCCCGTGAACGCGCCAGGGCGAGCCAGCTTGGTCTCGACCTTTTCCAGGCGGGACTTCTGTTCCGACATCGAGGTCATCGCCTCGTCCATGCGCGCCAGCTTTGCGTCCAGGTCGGCGGTCGACTTGCCGGCCTTGAGCGCTTCGATGCGCTGGTCGTTGGTCTGTTTGTATTCGGTAAATGCCGTGTTGATCTTGTCGATCGCTTCGGCAACAGTGCGCAGCGTAGGCTCTTCGCGCTTCTCGTATGGCACGGCGGCCTTGGCCTGGAAGGCGGCGAAGTGCGCAGCCATCGTGACGGCCATCAAAGTGGCCACGTTGCGGGTTTTGTACATAGGTTCTTTCAAGAAGTGAGGGAATTGAGCAGCCGCTCGGCCGCCTTCAGAGCTGCTGTCGCCTCATGAGCGTCCCGCTCATCCAAAGCGATGCGTTTGACCTCGGCGATCATCGCCTTGGCCGCGTCTGCCGAGAATCCTGCATCCCGCAGGGATTGCTCGGCTTGACGAATGGTTTTGATGCCGGAGACGTCCGCCGCCTTGATGCCGGTAATGCGCGATTTGTCGTTCGACGGGAACGTAACCAGCGAGACCTCCCACAGCTCGACCTCGGTCAGCGTGCGCACGTCGGTGTCCCGGTCATAGCCCCACTGCTTCGACACGAAGCCGATCGACAGACCGTTGAGTGCGCCCATCTTCATGAGCGCGTACGCTTCGGCGCCTTTCACCGTATCCAGGGCCAGCTTGCCCTTGATGCGCAGGCCTTTGCTATCCTCGATCATCTCGGTCCAGACGCCGATCGGCACCGTGGCGTCGTGCTGCCAGAGCATCGCCGGCATGGTCCCCGCCGCGCGGTGCGCCGCCAGGGTGACCGCATAGGCACCGGCTTCAATCACATCGTCGTAACTGTCGCGCACGCCGAACACCGAGCCGTAGCCCTCGATCGTGCCGTCGTCGCCCACCGATTTCAGTTCGAAGGCGATGTTCCGCACCTCACGGCCGCCAGCGCCAGAGCGGCGCTCCAGTTTCGGCGGTAGCGGACACTCAAGCACAGGCTGCGCCGCGCGCTGCGGTGCACGCAGCATTGCCTGTTCCAGGCTATGAGGCATCGGACGCAGTGTCGGTTTCTTCATCTTCATTTCCTTGTTTGGTGCCCTGCATCATGTTCATCGGGGTCAATGGGACGTCGAGACCGGGCAGCGAGTCCTTCCCTTCCTCGTCTCGGATCTCGTTTCGGGTGTAGATGCCCATCTCGGCCATGGTGCGGGCCCACTGCGCCCGGTCCTTCATCGAGCCGGCCATCAGGTAACGCGTGTCAAATTCGGCGAAGAGCGGTCCCGAGCCGTCGAGTAGCATCTCGTCCATTCGCTGCGTCCAGGCCATGTGCCAAGGCGCCAGCGTGTGCTTGGCGTGCGCCGCGAAGAAAGCTTCCGAACTGGCGAACGTTGCCGACTTGTCGTTGTGACCGACCATGATCGGGAAAACACCGTAGCCACGGCAGATTTCCTCGATCTGCAGCCGGCGCGTCTCGACGTGCTGGGCATCGACTCCCGTTTGCGAGGTTGGGGTCCATTTCGCGCCGTTGTCCAGCACCAGGGGATCGCCGTTCTTTGCCAAACCGGCGAATTTTTTGATCCACGCTGTCAGGCGCGTGTGCTGTGTTTCGTCAAGGGTTTTTTCGACCGAGTACACACCGCTGGGACGCAGACCATTCTGGTGCATCGCCGCCTGGCTCTGCTCCGTGGCCATGGCCAGCCCGATCGCCGACCGGGCCAGCTTGACTGCATCGAGGTTACGCACCCAGTCCCATTGCAAGCCGTTGAGCAGGAACACGTCGTCAGGGCTGAACGTGCCGATCAGCCCGAACTCGTCCCAGCAGCGATAGACCAACTCATAGCGCGACGTCCGCTCGACAGTCCAGCTGCCCGGAGGAACGGGAATCAGCTCGCGCACGCGGCGGTTGTCCCCGCGGACCTTGATGGACAGTGCACGCCCTTCGAGAGCGGCGTGCATGGTCATTTGCCGTCGCCACTCGAATGACGTCTGCCATTCGTTCGCGCGGCGTGCCAGGAGACGGTACTCTGGAATGTTGGTCGCCTTTTCGCGGCGGCCGTCATTCTGCTCCCGGTACACGTGGAGCTTTGGGGTGGCGCAGCCATCGGCGATCACCTTCACGCAGGCCAGCACGGTCGTGACCTTCAGCGCGGTCAGAGCGTTGACGTGCACGCCAGCGATGATGGCGCCGCCACCACCGTTGATCAGGTCCATTACCTGGGCGTCGGTGCGCTGAGCAGACTTGCGCCCTAGAATGCGGTCGATGAATTTCAATCTTTGTCCCACCATGATTTAGCGACTTCGCAGCCACTGATTGCGCGGGCAACGCCCATGATCGCGGCCACAGGGCCGTCAATCTTTTGCTCGGGCTTTTCCTTGCGCGGATAGATGTTGTCCTTTGCGTCGAGCTTGGCGACGACGTTGGACATCATCCAGGTCAGCAACGGGTTGCCGTCGTGGTGCACACGGCCGGCCTTAATCGCGCTTTCGAACTCCTTCATCGGCAGCGAGAGGTTTTTGACGGTCTGCCCTACCTCCACCGCGGTGATGCCATTCTTCGTGAGTCGCTGCTCAAGCTGCGCAGCGCGGAACGGGTCAAAGACGACTTCGTCTGGCCCAAACTCGGCCACCAGGGTGAGCATGTCCTCCTCGATCAGGTCGAAGTCAATCTCGGCGCCGTCGTGCTGCTGCAGGAAGCCCTCGATCACCCACTTGCGGTAGGCGTTCTTGTTCTTTTCTGCGTTCTCGATGGCGTCTTCCGGCAAGTAGTAGTCTCCGAACAGGTAGAAATGCTGCTTGCCCTCGATCTCGCGGATGAACATCAGCATCAGCACGCACACGTCCGATCGGCTCGCCAAGTCCAGCACCAGGTAGCAGCGCTCCCCCTTGAACTGCTCGCGGCGCAGCGTCCGGTCCGCGCACTTGGCCCATTCCAGCATGTTCAGCCAGGCTGACTTCGCCGAGCACCAGATGTTCAGGTGCTTCGTCTTGAAGCGGGTCTGCTTCGACGCGCTCTGCATCGCCTGCCGCTGCTGCGACAGCAGAAAGTCCTCGTCGACGGAGATGCCGAAATTCGGGTTTGCCTTGCGCAGCGCGGCCGGACTGGTCCAGTCGTCCTTCTCGTCGATCGTGTAGATCAGCGCGAACAGCTCGGGGTCGTCCAGCACGCCCTCCAGCACCTTCTTGGCGTCCTGCTCCTGGTCGAAGCACGGCCCGGCGATGTTGAAGCCGGCGGTAGTGATCATCAGGAGCAGCGGCTGCTCCCGGGCGCCCATGCCGGTCTCCATCGTGTCGACGAGGTCGGAGGTGTCGTGCTCGTGGTATTCGTCGACGATCGCGCAGGACGGCGAAGCGCCGTCGCCAGGTTTGCCGATGACTGGCTCGAAGCGGGAACCGTCTTCCGGAACCAGCAGCGCCTTCGCCCAGATTTCGGCGCCGAGCAGCTCCTGCAGGTCGGGCGTGCGCTCGAGCATCTGCTTCGCCGGCCGGAACACTTCCCAAGCCTGCTTTTCGTTCGTGGCGCCGGAGTAGACTTCGGCACCGAACTCGCCGTCGGCGGCGAACATAAACAGGCCGAGCCCCGAACCAATGATCGACTTGCCGTTCTTACGCGGAACGGCGAAGTACGCCTTGCGAAACCGGCGCCGGTCGTTTTTCTTGATCTTCCAGCCGAACAGCGCAACGAAGGCGAAGCACTGCCAGGGCTCCAGCTTGATCAGCTCACGCTTGCGCGCCCACTTGCCCTTCGTGTGCGGCATGAGTGACAGGAACGTGCACACCTTGTTGGCGGCAGCCGCGTCGAAGTAGTACGGGTAGGCCTTGCGTTTGCTGGCCTTCAGGTCGTCCAGATGCCGCTTACATGCGAGCTTGACCCACTTGCACGCGACGATCTTCTTTTTCACGACTGCCTGGGCATACTCCTCCGCGATGCCGACGTAATCGGCGGCCGACATCAGTGCGCCTTCTTGTCGCCTAGGAGCGCGGCGAACGCGTTCACCTTCGGCGCTTTCTTGGTCGAGACGCGTGAACGGTCGGCCGGCGTCATGCCGAGCACGGCTAGCGCGGTGCGGATCTGGGCCAGCTGCGCGGCGGTGACATCCGGATCGGGTGTCATGCGGAAGTACGCGACCTGGCGGGCGGCCAGCTCAACGGCCATGCGGTCAGTCGCCTGCAGGACGGACGGCGGCAGGGCGGCGACGATCTCGTGCCAGACCGCGCGCTGGGCGTCGCTGAAGTATTCGGGCGGCGCCGGATCGAACGCGCCGGCGTCGAAATCCTCGCGGCGCCGGTCCGGATCCTTGTCGAAAGCACCCCGAGCCTCCAGCACCGCCGAAGGGGTCCGGGGTTTGGGCATGCTGTAACTCCTGAAAGTCGAAAGTTTGAATTGCGGAGATAAAAATCAACCGAACTGGTCGGTCTAGAGGCAAACCGGCCCAGAGACCTAGGCCGCCCCCACCCTTTCGGCCTGGGTTTTGGCCTTGTGGCAGGGTCCACAAACCGCCTGGAGCTGCGAATCGGCCTCGATCTGCTCTTTGGTCCATCCCAGCGCACGCGCCTGCGCCTTGCTCGTTATGTGATCCACCTCGGTAGCGATGACGTGGCAGGTCGCGCCTTTGATCTGGCAGAGGCCACAGTCGCGCTGCAGGATGCGCTCACGGCGCTGCTGCCACTCGTAGCCATAGCCGCGCTGGGCGCTGGTCTTGTCACCGTTGCTGCGGACCCAGCCGGACGACTGCTTCACATGCCTGTCGCAGTAGCCAGGCGCGTCAACCAGTCGGCCGCAGCCGACCTTCCTGCAAATGGTCTTGGGGCGCGCGGCCATCAGCTGCGATTGGTGGGCGTCGACGAGGGCCGGAACAGTGCGCGAATCACCTTGCCGGTATTGGCTGGCACCTGGCGTGCGGCCTCGACAATGGTCAAGCCCGGCCCGCCGTGTCCATTGGCGCGCAAGATGCCATGCGCCTGTTCGCTTGCGGCCAGGCTCTCGGCAATCAAGTTCAGGCGAGCCAAGTCGGCAGCATGCGCTGGCTGCGCACCGTAGCCGAGCACAGCGCGCAGGATCTCGTCGCGATAGATGCGTTCAATGTTATTCATGATGCGGCCTGTCGGATGGCGGCGCGCTGTCGCTCGACCGTGTATCGAAGCCAAGCTAGCTCTTGCTCAACGGTCATGTGCATTGCGCACCTCTAATTTGCGGGACGTAAACGAAAAAAGCCCGCCAATGGCGAGCTTTGCTTTTCTCTGGACGTGCAAAATCGCCCAGTGCAGGCAGTCTACAAAAAATACAGCTGAGTTGCAACATGTTTCCGCAGCTTCTCTTCAAGTCCCTCGCGCGCGGCCGCGAGAGTGGCGCCGTAGTCCGCATTCGGAAAACGCCATGCAGTAGCGATGCCCCGGCTTTTTTTGATGGCCCACCGGTGCAGCTGGGGCAAGCTGCTGACCATCGCATCAACCGCCTCGCCGATCTTCAGGTCGGCTGCACGTTGGGCGTCGTGAACGTTGATCTCAACTTGCGCATCACTGGCCAGCTTCATACCGCCAGTACCCAGGTCGCGATCGTTCGAGCGCATGAAGTCGACCCAGCACGCCAGCAACAACTGGTATGGGTCCGGCTTATCAAAAGCGGGGCGCGCCACGTTGTCGCGGCGAACACGACGAAGGGGCGAGCCGCTAAATATGCTGAACGAAGCAGTTGCTGACATGATGTCTCCAAACGAATAATAGAGCCATGCTAGCATGTGCCATCAGGAAATTTCCTGATCAAAAGACGTATTTCAGCCATCTGCATTTAACGTCGTCTGATAACAACTAGGAGAATTTTATGTCTGGAATGATCATCCAGCGAGAGTTTCAACTAAGTCCGGTTGCTGATCCGTACTCAGCTCTTATAGCGCTGGTGAGGCCAATTCTTTATGGGCTCGTTTACTCCCTTAAAAGGGATGTGACGGAAGAGTTCGGAGGTGTCGAAAATATAAAGTTGAAGATGCTGCCACGTACTCACCGGCAGGGAGACGGCGACGTCGGAATTTGCTTTGAATACGCAGTGCATGATGCTATACGCAACAAGAATCCGTTGATTATCGAACGGGTGCATGATGCATTAGCGCGACACTGCAATGTACCTGGATACGATATTGAATCAATTCTTTTCGGAGCGGAGAAAAACGGCGCTCTGCAGCTCATCGATACTGCGCACAATACTCTTACCGACGATTCCAGAATTTTGACTGGTGGCCGCCATCAGCCACCTAAGCTCAAGAGCTACCTGAAGGAACTTTCCGATGCATTCCGTCAACGAAAAGTAAGAGAAAACTTGCCAAGTAGTATTAGCGGATTATGGAAAGCTGATCTATTCCTGGGCTATACCGACAGTGATCGGTGGGTTGGTACTACTGTAAAAATCAATCCAAGTCGACTAGAAGGCGCTCACGGCCTTCGCGTAGGCATTGTCCCGGCACACTATGGTGCCTCGGACAAAATCTTCAAAGACGACGCCAAAAATCTAGTAGTTTGCCCGATGCCATATGACGGTTCGTTCATGCAGTATTTTTACGGCGCCTGGGGGATCGTGATGCAGCTGATGCATTCGGATATGAACATGCCAGCCGAAGTTGCTCTCTACGATCCTCTGGATCGCCAGGTGGCTTTACAACTCACTCAACGACGCGACTTTTCTGTGCTCCAAGTGATCGAGGCTCTGGCTCCACTGGCACAGCCGTATTTGTTACAAAAATCCGAAGCACAGGCCGACGTTCAAGAAGAGCAAGCAAACACGCAAACCGATTCCATCATCTCGCCGATTCCTGCTCTCATCACCGACCTTTGAGTACCTCTGGCGTGCTGCGAATGTTGCGACCAGCGCGCCAGAACTAAACGTCGGTGCACCCTTGTCCGATGACTCTTGATCATCTGTAAGCCCTGTATCTACGGGCTGTGTTCAAAGTACCGCGCCACTTTCGCGCCGCATGAAACCGACATTTGCACCAATTTGCTCCTGCGCCCGGACGGCCAGTTCGAGGTTCTTCTCCAGGTAGCCCATCGTGGTCACCGGACTCTTGTGCCGCATGACGCGCTGGATCGTCTGCACCGGCACGCCGGCCTCGGACAGCAGGGTGGCGAACGTACCGCGCAGGCGGTGGGGCGTGATGCCCTGCAGTGCGCATGTGCCATTCGCCTTGCGCATCACCTGGCGCGCGAAACCGGACTTGAACTCGGCGCCATCCTCCTTCACCACGATCAGGCCGTGGGCCTTGCGCTGCGGCGCCAGGTGTTCGACCAGCCAGGCCGGCATCGGTACCGGCTCGGCCTCCCTGCCCTTCGTGATCCCGGGCGTGTAGGTGGCGCGCTGCCAGTCCACCCATTCCCAGCGCGCCGACGCGCACTCGCTCTCTCGCAGGCCCAGGCCGAACATCAGGCGCACCGCGGTGGCGATCGCCGGCGCGCGCTTGGCGGCATCGTCGACCGCGTCGAACCAGGGCTTGGCCACGTCCAGCGCCAGGGTCGCGCGCGGCCGCTTCTGCACCTTAAGCATGGCCACGCGCCACGGCGGCGCCGCCAGCGTGCCGCGCTTGACCGCCCACATGGTCAGCAGCTTCAGGATCCGCAGCCAGTGGTTCGCGCTGGCCGGCTTGTGATCGTGCAGGTGCAGGTTGCGCGCCAGCTCGACGTGGGCGGTGGTGATGGCGTCGATGCGCCTGTCGCCCAGGTCGTACAGATGCAGGCGGCGGAACGTGTCGACGCTGCGGATGTGGGCGGCGCTGGCCACTGGCCGGTGCACCGCGATCCACACTTCGATCAGCTGCTCGAGGGTCGGTACCGGCTGCCCACCATTGGCTCGCACCACCGCGGCGTCGTACTCGCGCTGCGCCACCTCTTCGGCGCGCTTGCGGTTCTTCATCCTGGTGCTGCGCTGGGTGCGCACCCCGGCCACCTGGAAGCGGTAGTGCCAGGTGTCGCCCTGCTTGAAGACGTTCGCGCTCATAAATGCGCCGCCAGTCCACGGGTGGCGCGGCGCTCCTTCGATTCCCGCTTGGGCGGGATCCACCCGCGCGCCATGCTCTCGAAACGTGTCTGCTCGCCGATGTACGCCAGGGCGGCCATGCCAGGCGCGCCCTGCCGGCACAGCGCCACGTTGACCTCGCAAATGCCGACGTCCGGGCTGTCCGGGTTATAGACTTCGTCGCGATACAGGAAGATGACGGCGTCGGCATCCTGTTCGATGGCGCCGGAGTCGCGCAGGTCGGCCGGCATCGGGCGTTTGTTCGGGCGCTCCTCGAGCTTGCGATTCAACTGCGACAGCAGGATGATGCCGATGCCCAGCTCCTTGGCCAACGCCTTGAGCCCGCGCGTGATGCCCTCGATCTGGGCGTTGCGGTTGTCGCCGTCGCCGTCCATCAGTTGCAGGTAGTCGATGATCAAGAGGTCCAGGCCGCGCTTGCGTTTCACGCCCTTGGCCTTCATGCGCACGTCGAGCAGGCGCAGGCCGCCCTGGTCGTCGAGGAACAGCTTCATGCCAGTCAGCTTGATCGACGCGTGCGTGAGGCCGGCCCAGTCCGGTTCCGTCATCAGCTGCGGCTGCAGCAGGTGCGGCAGCGGAATACGGCCGAGGTGGGCCAGGTTGCGATCGTGCAGCTGCGCCTTCGGCATTTCCATCGACAGCACCAGCACGCTATGGTCCTCGGCCACGTTGCAGGCCACGTTCAGCGCAAAGCCAGTCTTGCCCATCTTCGGCCTGGCCGCCAGCACGATCAGCTCGCCCGGGCGGATCCCGCCGCTCAGCTTCGCGTCAACGTCGGGGTAGCCCGTGGAGATCGCCTTGACCAAGCCCTCGGCGCGCCGGCCGATTTCCTCGACGTGCGCGGTCAGCTCGTCGGCGGCAAGCACCGGTTCGATGCGCGTGCGCGCCAGGGCCAGCTGCTCGAGCGCGGACGATGCCTGGTCGACCATCAGGTTCGCGTCCTCCGGCGAACTGGCGGCGGCTTCGGCCACCTCACGGCCGAATCGGATCAGACCACGCTTGACCGCCTTGTCGCGCACGATCCCGGCATAGCGGCCGACGTTGGCCGCCGACGGGGTGTTCTGCGCCATCGCGTTCAGGTAGGGCAGGCAGTTACCGACTTTGTCGCGCAGCGCGTCGCCCAGCGAGATCACGTCGCAGCTGCTCCCGGCCGACAGGTTGCGCATCAGCTCGCGGAAAATCACCTGGTGGTCGGACAGGAAGAAATGCTCGGCGCGCAGGTCACCAATGCGATCGACCGCGTCGTTGTCGCGCAGCAGCGCGCCGATGACGCTTTGTTCGGCGTCGAGGTTGTGCGGCAGTGGTTTGATGTCGTTGCTCATGCTGCTTCCTTCGATTCATGAAGTTTCTGGGCTGTCTTGCCCTGCGTGGTCAGGAAGTACTCGCCGTTGGCATCGATGGCCCACAGCTTCAGGTAGTTGCCCTCGACGTACTTGCGGAATGCCGCGCGCCAGTCCTTGTACCGCTTCGCCGCACCAGTGCCGTCGGGCAGGAAGCGGCGCCGGAACTCGACCCAGGCCAACGCGGTGAAGTCCTGCGGAAGGCCGGCCTCCTGAACGTAGCGCCACAGTGGCGCGTAGTCGCGCAGCGGCCGTTCACCCTTCGCCTCGCAGTCCTTGAGAAACGTCGACAGGACAATGGCACCAGGCTTTCGTTCGGCCGGCGCGAGGCCCCCGTCAGGGGGTTTGGGGGATTCTTTTAATTCTCCCTGTCCCTTTCCTTCTCCCTGTCCTTCTCCCTTAAGAGCGTTTTCCGTCGGATTTCCATGGCTTGAATTAGCGATTCCTTTGGAAGCAGTTATGGTTTCCGACGGAATTACCTTAACTTCCTTCGGAACGGCGCAGGATGCGATGCCCGGCTCCGGTGGAAACGGCAACTCTTCTTCGCCTGTTGCCTGCCGCTGCTTGTTGGCTTTCCGGATGCGGTCACACTCTTTGCGCCACTGGTGCATCACCTTCGCGCGCCAGCTTTCCAGCGCCTTCTCGGCGACAACCGGGTGATAGAGGCGGCCATCAGCGCATTTCACCCAGCCGTGCAGCGCACCTTCGCGCACGACCATCCATTCGCTGACCACGCGACCGTACCCGGCAGCTTTTGCCAGGAAGCGATCGTCGTCGGGAAGAGAACCTGCCGGCACTTGGTGCCACGCCGCGCTCCAGAGCAACACCGCTGCCCAGCAGGATTCGGGCGAAACATACGCAGCCATGTCGCTGTCACGCAGGCGCGCGACATCAAGCGGCATGAAGGCGAAATCACGCAGATCGCAGTCTGCCGGTGTGAGCGGCGCTGGAAATTTGATTGATTCGACGCTGCTCATGCACCCACCTGACTCGCAGGGCCGTACAGCGCCGCAACCAGCGGATCTCGATAGAGGAACGCTGGCCAGCTACACACGATGGTCTGGAATGGAACGGAAACGCGCAGCTCGGCGCGCGGCAACGCTTGGGCCAGTACGATCACGGGTGCATGCACGACGCCTGGCGCCTGGCCGTAACGCCACTGATAACAAAAGCCCTGCGAGTGTTCGCGCGGGACTCGCACGCGGTGCGCGCGGTGCTCACGCTCGAGTTGCTCCAGGCGCGGCCGCACGGCGGACGTGGTATAGCCGAGTTCGAACGCAAGCTGGTCGACCAGGCGTGGCCCGGATTGGAGGGTTGATTCAATGACCGACAGGAGCCGCTCAATCGGCACCGTTCGTTTGGCGGCGGCTGTCATGGCGGCGATCCCTTCAACGCCTGAAGAGCATGCCATTCTTCGGCGGCCTGGTCGTACGCAGTCAGCCAGTCGACCAGCGCCGTGGCGCCCGGATTCATGTTGTGGGAGTCGCGGCTCTCGCCACGGTCGAACGCCGCTCGCGCCAACGCGCGGATGGTAGCGCGGGAAATGATCTGATCCATTATCGTGTCTCCTGCGTGTCGATAGCCTCGCGCAACTTTTGGCGCGCCTGGTATTCGGCGCGCTTGGTGTTGTCGTTCCTGTGGGCGATCGCTTTCTTTTCGCAGGCGCGCCAATTCCGCGCCTGGTGCGCGATCTTTTCTTCCGGCGTCGCTTTCCGGTTTTGGTCGTCTTTCATGAGGTCTTTCCTGTCAATCTGGTGTGGCCCAGGCGTGGGCAAGCGGTTTGAAGTCGCCTTTAAAGACGCCGGTGAAAACTCCCCGCTGCAACGGCGCGGCCGGGGAAGCGCTGAACATGGCCATGACGTGGCCATTCGCCCCGGCGCCGGGCCGGGGTAGGATTCGCTGCTGGGGTTGCTGCAGCGCGCATGTGCGCAAATGCGGCCTGGCGGACGAACGGCGCCACGTGCTGCCCGATGCTGGCGCAGAACTGGCGCAGGGCCAGATCCTCGGTTTCGTTGAGGGGCACCTTCAGCGTGTTCTCGCGCTTCGGGTTCGGCTTCTGGGTCGGGTGGTTCATCGTGCTCTCCTGGTGGTGCGGTGTTTCAGGGTGGTGGTGAATGGCAGGCAAGGTCCCCAGGGCAACTTGTCGACCACAAAAAAACCGTAGGGGTTACTGCGGCTGGGGTGCCGGCGGCGAGCCGCACAAATCGGCGTGCAACGCCAAAAGGCGGCTACCGATAACCATTGAGGGGCGAGCGCCACGCTTGCCGTGACGGAAGGCGTTGATCGTCGACTGGCTGCAAGGCACTAAGTCAGCAAGCTGCTGCTCGGTCAGGCCAGTCCCTAGCAATTCGGTTGTCATTTTTTGGAAGTCCATACCGCTACGTTATCACGTTCGTGTTTGAGTAGTCAACACCAATGTGTTTAAGATGTGTATTACATTCGTGATATGAAAACATTGGCTGAAAGAATTACTAAATCGCGCGAGCGCAAGGGGCTGACGCAAGAAGCGCTGGCAAAATTGGCTGGCGTATCGCAAAGCACTATCGGCAACCTAGAGTCCGGGACGCGCCTAACTGCACGAAAAATTGTTGAGATTGCCGCAGCGCTCGATGTAGCCCCCGCATGGCTCGCTACAGGCGTCGGCGCAATGGCGCTCGACTCAAGCGCGAGCGCAACGGCGAATGAGGCGCTTGCACTGATGCCTGGCGCCCGGCTCGTGCACGCATCAGGTCCGGACGACTCGACCATGACGCAGATCATGAAAGTGAAAATTAGGGTCCAGGCCGGGATCACCGGGTTCCAGGTCGAGCCGGAATATCACGATGGCGAAACGCAGGGCGTGCCGACGAAATGGGTTTTGCAGGAGGGTCTGCGCCGGGACGCACTGGTTGCGACCGTGGTGCGTGGTGAGAGCATGGAGCCGGCGCTGTACGATGGTGACACCGTTGTCGTCAACACGGCTGATAAAACGCTCGTGTCAGGCTCGGTGTACGTGGTCAATTACGAGGGTGAGGCGGTGGTGAAGCGCCTGCTGCGCGATGCCGGCCAGTGGTGGCTCACATCGGATAACTTGGATCAGCGGAAATACCACCGGCAGTTATGCAAAGGGGCCGATTGTATTGTTATCGGCAAGGTAATCAGAAAAGAAAGTTCGCATATTTAATGCGAATTAGATTCCCAATATAGTCATCGGGGTTTGAATTGGATAAAACTGTTATTTACTTCGGCGCGGCTGTCGTGACTGGGATCATCGCAAGCGCAACATACAATATTAAGTACGATGACTGGATTGCAATCCCCAAGGCCCGCGAGGCAATTCAGGCTCAATTGCGAGACCCAGGCAGCGCTCAGTTTCGAAATGAGCGCCTCACCAAGAACCGGACGCTATGCGGCGAGGTCAACTCGAAGAACGGGATGGGCGGCTACACCGGATTTGAAAAATACTTTACTACCGGGAGTGTTAGCTACCTAGAGAAATCCGGCTCTCTTAATAAAGAGACGCACGAAGAATTCATGCTGCGGATGGATGCCAAGATAGCGCTTCTGAAATCCTATAATCAGATCAAGGAGGCTCATCCAGATATATCTATGCCGTCTGAAAGCAGGATTGATGAGCAAGCAGCGGAAGAGGTCATCAAGGACAAGTTCCGCGAGGCGTGCGGCATCGATATTTGATTTACCGGCAATGCTTAAGCGCTACGACGCGCCTGGATGCCTAGATTTGCTTTAAGACGTTCCATATTCCCCCCCCTCACCCGCCTAGCGCGGGATTTTTTTTGCCTGTAGCTCAGGCCTGCCGCCCGAAGTTCGTCGGCAGGACCAAGTTTATCAGAACCACAGAAAATAAATCACGAATGTGTTTGACAGCTTTAAACACATACGTGATAATTAACTCCATCGCAAACGAGCTCAGCATCCGCCGAGCCGCCGACTGGAGACCAGTATGAAACCGTTCCTCATTACCGCTCGTACCTCAACCGTCTGCCTCACCTTCAGCGCGCTGGCGCGCACCAGCGCTGAAGCTGCTGAACTGACGGTAGCCCTGCTGGGCGACCAGCCATGCGGCGTCACCGTGGTCGCAGGGGCGCGCTGATGGCTGCCGCTGTTCATGTCCACGCCCAACCCGATCGTGCCGCGCTCGAGGTCGCCCATCGCATGCTGCGCACCCCTACTCCAATTGACGAAATGCTGCGCCACCCGGCGTTCCAGCTGGTGCTGAACATGCTGGCGCGCCGGCACATGCGGCGCCGCGACCAGGTCGACGTGAAGAAGCTTCAGGCCAACGACAACGATTAACCCGCCCACCCGGGCAACCACCACGAGGAAACGCCAATGTTCACTTCTCTGCATGCGCTCGCCAAACAGGCGACGCTGATGATCACCATAGCGCCCGAGGGCGACGACCAGCTGCGCGTAAACGTCACCCCGGTGCCGGCCGACAGCAAAACCAAAGCCAAGCTGCCCCAGCCGCTCTCCCTGGTGGCCACGCCGGCCGAGTTCGACAGCGATTTCGCGACCGCCCTGACCAACTGGGTAGCGCCGAAGCGCTCGCTGGTCCAGCAGGTGCAGGACGTGGTCGGCGACCAGGCCGCCTCGCCGGCTGCCGTCATTGAAGCGCCGAAGCCCGATGGCAAGGCTGATGCGAAGGGCAAGGGCGGGCGCAAGAAAAACATCGACAAGCCTGCAGCAGAACAGGATGGCGCCAGCGCGCCGGACGGCGGCGATGCTGCAGATGAAGCGCCGGCAGGCGACGCCATCCAGGCGCCGGACGCCGATGGATCGGCGGTGCCGGCACCAGCAGCGCCAGTAGCAGCTACCGACGCTGCGATCGACGTGCACACCCTCGACCTCTTCTAACGGAGCAAGCACATGGAAATTCAACAACTTACGCGCGAATTCAACTACAACGGCGTCGCCCTGGCTGACCCGAGCCCGGCGTTCTCCCTTCCCCAGGTGCGCGACTTCTTCGCCAACGTGTATCCGGAGATCACCAGCGCCGACATCGAAGGCCCAAAGCAGGTCGGCGCCAAGCAGATCTACACGTTCCGCCGCGCCGTCGGCACCAAGGGCGCCTGAGCCATGAACCGGAAACTCGCCCTCCAGTGCCTGCGCGCCGGCGGCCGCCTGCAACCAGGTGAGCGCGCGGTGAACGTGCTCACCGAGGAACAAGCGGACATGCCGCTGGCGCGCCAGCTTTCCCGCGTCATCGGCGAGGCCGCGCGCGTTACCGGACCGCGCTGCCTGGCGCCGTCCGCGAACCACTTGGTGCTGCCATGAACGCGCCCCTGGCCCTGCCTCTGTTCGCGCCGGACGTGCCGATGCACTACACGATCCCGGGCATCGACACGCTGACCGTGCCATTGACGATCGCGCTGCTTGAGGCGGACGTCATCAGCAACGCGATGCTGCGCGCGCCGCGCAATGCGCTGCTGGTCGACGTGTTCGGCGAGACCGAGAAGCGGCTGTGCGAGCGCGCGCTGGCGCACTGGTGGACGTGCCTGATCCGTGCGAACTCATGCAAGTTTTTCAGGTGGGAGCTGCATGTGCAGCAGTTGGAGAACGACGGGCACGGCCACGATATGACGACGACGGCCTGGTTCTGCTTCAACCGCATGGGGGATGAAATCCCACGCTTTGCCCTGTCGCGTGGAATCGAACGCCTTGAGGCCACGCTGGAGGGCTTTGGCCAGACGGTGCTGGCGGTGCTGCGCGAGGCAACAAACCTGTTGCCGGATTCGTTCACCCCGTGGGTCGCAGTCGGCTGGGCCGAGTGGCTGCACTGGGACAACTCCGGTGACGACAAGGAAATGATCGAGGATTTCGCCGAAATGAACGGCATCACAGTAGAGAACGCGCTGGCGAACTACGACTTGATAACCAGGGCGAAGTTCTTCGACAACGTGCCCGAGTGGGTGTGCCGTCCGCGCCAGGTTGTATCGCGCGCTGCCATCGGCGCCGCCGGCACCGGCGACTTTGAGCGTCGCGTGATCGATGTCTGCGACGCGCTGCATGCGCTGGTGCACCGCCCTGATTTCGTCCTCGAGCCTATGGACAAAGGCGCATACCGCTGCGGCCACGACACGATCGACGGCGCAATGGTCCTGCTCTGGAACGAAGGCGACGTAATCGGACAGGTGATCGACGACTACCTTGAGCAGGTCGGCAACGCGGGAGACTACTGCGAATTCATCGATGCCAACCCCGTGCCGATGACCGTCGCCGGCATTCGCGAATTCCAGATCCGGACCGAGCAGACCCTGCAGGTCGCGGTCCTGACCGAAAAACTGATCCTGCTGCTGGGAGAGAAATTTTGAGCCTCATACCTGTAAAAATCCTGGGCACCGGCGAAACCACGCTGAGACTGACTGGCGCCGTGCTGATGTACCAGTCCGGCCGCGGCGACATTTACGCGACTTCGCACCAGGTGGTGCAAGACGCAAGTCCATTGGGACGCCCGGTGATCGGCGCCGGCGTGCCGCTGTCGAAGGGAAGCTTGGCCAAGTTTGCCGAGGCGGTGTCGACCGCAACTGCATTTTCGGGCTTCCTGCCAGAAAACCTGCTGTTCAGCTCGCCGAACCTGATCGCCTGGTGGACGCCGGCGCAGGTGCGTGCGACCTGGTTCAAGAAAGCAGGCGTCGGCGAGATCTCGGGGCATGGCCCAGCTGCGCACCCTGCCCTCGTGTTCGTGGCCACGCCCACCGACTGGTTCGTGTTCGCGCTGCGCGACAGCGCGCGCCCGGCGCCGACCACGCGGCTGTACCACGCCCCGCACTTCAACGTGTGGACTGGCGGCCGCATCTGTACGGGCAATGTCGATCTGCCGCCAACCTTCGGCGCCGAAGTGGTCGACCGCTACGAGACCGCATTCTTCCGCAGCCACTTTACCCACCCAAACCGCAGCGACGCCGTGAAGTACAAGGGCGGCATGCAAAAGCTCTGGCAGGACCAGCTGGCCGAACCCAATCCCGAAGCGATGCGCCGCGCGCTCGTCGATTCGAAAGAAACCCTGCAAGCCGCGATCGCGCGCATTGCTGACCGCACCACTACCAACTGATTACAAGAGGAAGACATGGACAAAAAAGAATTCTCCAGCCAGTTCGCCGAGCTGCTCGACATCACCCGCTCGTCGTTCGACACGTTCCTGGCCACTGCCGAAACCGTGCTGCGCGAGCAGCGCCCGCTGCCGCTGGCCGTCGACGAAGCCAACGCGCCGGCCGAGCTGCTGCGGCTGGACCAGGCCCTGCTGGCCGCCGCGCCGGTCGCCGCCGTGCCGCGCCACGTACCATTCCACCCGCTGCAGGAGAACGGCCACCGCTTCCTGCTTGCTGCCGACGGACTGCACCTCGAGGTGCGCCGCCCATGGCTGCACTTTATCCACAGGCTCGCCGAGCACACCAGCGTGGCGATCCCATACGGCGCCATCGAAAAGAAATGCATGCTCGACTTCGGTACCATCGGCAGCGCGCTGCCGCAGATGAAGGAATTCGCGGCAAAGGCGAAGGTCGACGCGCCGATCGAGGCGGCCGCAAGCCTGCTGTGGGACCACACCGCGCGCGCCTGGCGCATTGCCTATCCAGAAGTGATCGGCGAGGCCAGCGCGAGCCGCATCCAGTACAACCAGGTCGAGGTCGGCGACAACGAGAGCCTGGTGATCGATCTGCACAGCCACGGCCACATGGGTGCGTTCTTCAGCGATACCGACGACACCGACGACCGTGGCGCGGTGAAGATCTCGGCCGTGTTCGGCAACCTCGACGCCGACAAGCCCACGGTCGCCTTCCGGCTGTGCGTGCTGGGCCTGTACATCCCGATCCCGGTGCCGGCCGAGAAAGTGTTCGGGTAATCGCATGCCGCACATCACGCCACCCCACCTGCTGCAGCGCGCCGCGCGCGTGGCCCTGATCGGCTGCGGCGGCAACGGCTCGCAGATGCTCACCGGCCTTGCCCGCCTGAACCACGCCATGACGGCGCTGGGCCACCCCGGGCTCGAGGTGCGCGTCTACGATCCGGACACAGTCAGCGAGGCCAACATGGGCCGCCAGCTGTTCGGCGCGTTCGACGTCGGCGCCAGCAAGGCGCACGTCCTGGTCAACCGGATCAACGCGTTCTTCGGCCTGAACTGGCAGGCCGTGTTCGGCCGTTTCGACGGGCGTGACCACATGTACGACATCGCGATCGCCTGCGTCGACAGCGCGCGGGCCCGGGCCGAGATCGAGAACATCCTGGAAGCGCGCAACGTGCAGTACCTGATGGACCTGGGCAACCGCGCGGCCGACGGCCAGGTGCTGTTCGGCGAGCGGCACACCAACCGCGTGCTGCCGCCGGGCAGCGTCGGCCTGCCCAGCCCATACGAGGTGCTGCCGGAACTGATCGACCTGCAGGCGCCAGAGGACGATACGCCGAGCTGCGGCTTGGCCGAAGCGCTCGAGCGCCAGGAGCTGTTCGTGAACCAGTCGGTGGTCACGCCGGCGCTGTGCATCCTGTGGGAGTTTTTCCGGTACGGCCGGCTGACCTGGCACGGCGCGTTCGTGAATCTGCGCACCGGCAGCATGCGGCCGCTGAACGTGCGCGAGGCGGCGCCAGCGCCAGCGCCGGAACTGAAAATTAAATTGGAAGGGATGGTATGAGCAACAACACGGATCAAAGCCGCGTCGGACATCTGATACAAAGACTGGGTGTTTGGGGAGACATCAACAGCCTGGAAGCTCTCCGGAGACTTGTACGAGATGACGGCTATGCAGCTTCGTTTCAGAACCTGGCGCAGTACCGCGACGCGCTGCTCCAGCACTTGAAGAAATGGGCAGTGGCGCAGGCCGCGCAACAAGCCATAGTTCGGACCTGGCGCCAGCGAATCAACGCGTCCCCGGACTTTCCCCTGCACGCGCCGAACGACGTCGAGCGCGCGATGGTGGCCGAGATTGCCGACCTGCGCGCCGCCCTCGCGCATCAACCAGCGCTGGAGCAGGGCAAGCCGGTGGCGTGGGCTGTCGTCGTCGGCGAGAACATGCAGAACACCATCCACATCACCGTTCACGAGGAAGAGGCACAGGGGGAGTACGAAGCCAGCACGGCCGGTGGCTTTGAAAGCGTCTACAACTTGGTGCCGCTGTACGCCGCCGTAATTTTAATGAGTGAGGGCGGTGAGCGTGGCTGATCAATTGCGAGCTATTGGGATCAGGTTCATTATCGGCACGCTCGCCGGCATAGCCTTCGCCGTTGTGGGTGCAGCCCTTGGCCCCACGACACTAGTGGTCACGTTGCTTGGCATTGGAGCATTGCTAATCGTCGTGGCGCACTTTTTGAGGACGCGCTCGCAGCAAGAGCGCAGCGCCAGTACTTTGAAGGAATACTGACGATGAGCGCGATTTTCGAACTGACGCTGCAATCGGAGACATTGAGCGCTGACGAGATCAGCGAGATTTCCGGCTGCAGCCGCAAGGGTGATCAGATCGACTGGTTAAGCCGGAATGGATGGGTGTTCATTCAGAATCGTGCCGGCCTGCCGATCATCGGACGGCTGTATGCACGCCTCAAGCTCGCTGGGATAAATCCGGCGCTACTGGCAACGCCAGAGGCAGGAGGGTGGCAGCCGGACTTCTCGAAGGTTCAATAAAGGTAGGAAATGCGACCGAAAACGAGCGGCAGACAACTGCCGCCGCGCATGCTTGCGCGAAAAAAGAAACTCAAGTCCGGAAAAATCTGGATCGGCTACTACTACAACGGGCGGGATCCCGACGGTAAGCGCATTGAGATCCCGCTGGGTACCGACCTGGTTGCAGCAAAACGGAAATGGGCCGAGCTAGAGTGCAAGGACGTGCCGCCCGACGCGACGTTGATGAAATACGCTTTCGACCAGTACGTGCGGGACATCTTGCCGAAGAAGGCACCGTCGACGCAACGGGAGAACATGCTCTGCTTGTCGCAGTTGCGCCCGGTGTTCGACAGCGCGCCGATCGACGCTATCCTGCCGCAGCATATCGCCCGCTACCGCGACGCCAGGTCGGCGCCGGTGCGCGCTAATCGGGAGATCGCCCTGCTTTCGCACGTCTTCAACATGGCGCGCGAGTGGGGCTTTACGCAAAAAGATAATCCGTGCCGCGGCGTGCGGAAGAACAAGGAGACGCCGCGCGACTACTATGCCGAGGCCGATGTCTGGGATGCTGTGTTCGCTGCCGGCAGCCAGGCGCTGCGCGACGCGATGGATCTCGCCTACCTGTCCGGGCAGCGGCCGGCTGACGTGCTCAAGATGCGCGTGGTCGACATCCGGAATGACGAGCTGCATGTCCTGCAGAACAAAACGCGCCACGCCCTGCGGATCCGACTGCATATTGATGGCGCACCGACGCAGCTGGGCGCCTGCGTGGACCGTCTAATGGCGCGGCCGGTGAAGTCGATGAGTGGCGTGCTGGTGTGCACTGAAGAGGGTCAGGCGCTGACATCGAAGATGCTGCGCGATCGCTTTGATGCAGCGCGAGCGACAGCAGCCGCGGCGGCTGAGAAGTCCCGCAACGATGATCTGGCGAAACGAATCAAGGCGTTCCAGTTCCGCGACATCCGCCCAAAAGCTGCGAGCGAAATCGCGAGCCTGGAGGACGCAAGCAAGCTGCTCGGCCACACCGACAAGCAGATCACGCAGAAGGTTTACCGGAGGGTTGGCGAGGTCGTGAAGCCGACGAGATAAGGCGGGAGTTGCGGAGATCGGTTCCGCAACTTGTGAAATGAAATGATTGAAACGTTAAAAATTCCGCTGAAATTGGCAAGAATCAGATACGAAAAAGCCGTTGAATATCAACGGCTTTTTGATGTTTTCTGGCGGAAGCGGTGAGATTCGAACTCACGAACGGCTCACACCGTCGGCAGTTTTCAAGACTGCTGCCTTCAACCACTCGGCCACGCTTCCTTGGAGGAAGTGGCATTATACATAAATCATCAGT
>Ga0265797_10001443_pt1 | contig 41684 bp, 44 predicted proteins | sample P2T30metagenome_FD_192433 | JGI IMG/M metagenome (GOLD analysis project Ga0265797, IMG submission 192433) | Plant litter microbial communities from East Loma Ridge, Irvine, California - P2 T30 | ecosystem: Environmental > Terrestrial > Plant litter > Unclassified | place: USA: California...
GCATGTGGTCAGGTGGAGGCCCGATGTCCTCACCGAGTTCATGACTTGTAGCGACGACAGGACCGTCAAAGTCTGGGACCTGACCGAGGACGAGCCCAAGTTCACCGGTCTGGGCCACGAGGACTACGTGAGGGCTGGTACTTGGCTTCCCGGTCAAGAAGGTATGCTCGTCACTGGTAGTTACGACCAGACTGTTCGTGTCTGGGACACGCGCCAGGCTGGCGGAAGAGCTGTCATGGTCTTCAAGGTTGCTGGTGCTGTCGAGGATGTTATCGCCCTGTCGCCGTCTACTGTTGCTGTCGCCTCTGCCAACGAGGTTGCGATCCTCAACCTCATCTCTGGCAAACCCGAAGTGATTCTGCGCTCGCACCAAAAGACCGTCACCTCTTTGTCCCTTGCACAAAACGGCACTCGCCTTCTTACTGCCGGCCTTGACGGTCACGTCAAGATTCACTCCATCTCAAGCTGGGAGGTTGTCGCCTCGACCAAGTACCCCGCTCCCATCCTCTCTCTCACCACCGTTCCATCCACATCAGCCGACAGTGACGACCGTCACCTAGCTGTCGGCCTACAGACTGGTCTCCTCTCCATCAAGACTCGTCTTGCCGGCGTTGAAAAGGTCAAGGCCCGTGAAAAGGACAAGCGTATGCAAGCGCTCATCGAGGGCACAGCAGACGACTACGAGCGTAAACAAAAGAAGAAAGACTTGCGTCAGGGCATTCAAGCACGCGACAGAGGAAAGGATTTCCGTGGCGAGGGCGCCGACATTGTCATCACTGGAAATGAGCGGAACGCAAAAGCAAAAAAGCTGAAGCCTTGGCAACAGAGCCTGCGCAAGGGTGCATACGGCAATGCGCTTGATCAGGTGTTGTCACCTGCTGGCGGCCCAGACCAGTTCTCAAACGAGGAAGTCTTGACACTCATTACAGCGCTGCGCCACCGCTCAGCGCTACGAACGGCCCTTGCAAACCGCACAGAAGAGCAATTGGCGCCTGTACTCGAATGGGTGCTGAAGTACATCAACCACCCGCGTCTGATGACTTTAACGAGCGATGTGTTGCTCGTCGTACTGGATCTGTACGGCTACAGAATGGGTGACTGGGCAGAAGATGCAGCTGGCGACGAGGGCAGGAGAGTATGTGCGCTTGTGGAGCGGATTGGCAAGCGAGTCAGAAGGGGCTGCGAGCTCGCCCAACAGGCAGAAGGGATTGTTGGTGTATTGGAACTGCTCGGCGAGGGATGAAAATCTACCCTCCCTGCTTGATCAATCGCCACCCAGATCAAATCACGCGTGGTGGTCGTCGAGCTGACGGTAGATACGTTGGCGAGCACAGCCCGGTTGGTTTGCTCGAAACAACACGCCATTCGATCACCGCTCTTACTCGAAGTGCCCAGGACGATCTACTCGAGTTATCGCCACAAGCACTGGCACAGCGCACGGTTGGAAATTACCATCACGACCATGCGCATCCGGGTGTTTTGCCTCGCGTCAGCTCAGACCTCGCCACTGGCTTCATTATCACGTTCGCCTCTCGCCACTGAAATACCAAACCAGCGTGGATCGAGGTGTTGCTCTACGAAGCTCTGCTGCGATTGCTATGTAGTGATAGATTTAGATATGAGATACCACTGAACATGTATTGTTTCTGTACAGAATGCTTGTGTAAGGTATCATCGTGATTGGACAAATGCTTACAGACAAATGAAACGACAAGACTTGTTCCAATGTTGGCTAAGCATTTTCGCCTCGGACTTGGCTTGCTGATCGAATGCACTGCCACACTTGATTTCTTGATTCGAAACGCCACGTGCAGCGCGCAGCAGTCGAGACTCGACCTTCGTGGTTCCATCATGGAAGGCACGTCATGTTGCGCTTTTTTGCCAGGGCCCAAAAAATGGTCGCGACAACTCTAATCCTCCTGTGTGTCTCTCCCAGCTAGCTGAATGTAGCTACCTACCTATCTCTTTTCCTCCATTCCTCCTTTCTTTCTTTCTCATCCCTTTGTATTCTCACATACATCCAACCATGCCCTCGACGCGCAGTTAATCCATTAATACTTAATTCGAGCACCATTCCTCCAATCCCTCCTCCAAGTCAGCCTCTCCCAACAATGACGGCCCCAACAACAACCAAAACAATGCGCCTCTTCCTCCTCCCAATCTCCACGCGCCGCACCCTAATCTACTGCGAGCGCCTGCAACCCACCCTCGCCCCGGGCCAAAAACCCCCTCTAATCGACCGCATCCTATCCAAAACAAGTGAAACCTGGACGAAATGGGAGAGCGCGGACAAAGGCTGGCAGAAAAAAGTCACAACCTACGGCAACCAGCTCTTTCGCCGCATCCCATTTGAAGAATGGGGCCTCAAAACCCTGCCGCCCTTGACCAAGACGCGCGAAAAGGAGATGATCGAGAGCGGGAGGCTGCGGTTCGACGTGGTTTTCCCGGGGAAGTTCATGCGGGAATCGAGGGTGCTGGGGGTTTTGGAGCGGTTGGCGATGGAGAGGCAGGGGCTGCACAAGAGGAAGCTGTGGCAGAGTGTGGCTTGGATGCCGGTTACGGTGCCGTTTGCGCTGGTGCCGGTCGTGCCGAACCTGCCGTTTTTCTACCTGTGTTTCCGCGCTTATTCGCATTATCGCGCGCTGTATGGGGGGAAATTGCTGGCGAGGGTGTTGCGGGGGAGTGGTGGCACGCAAGGGAGTGGTGGGGATCTGGTCAGGTGTGTTCCTGAACGTCGCTTGGATGCCATGTACACGGGCGGACTGGTGCACGCTACGAGGCAGGCTATGAGGCTCGCGGAACCCGTTTCGGCGCAGGATGTCGAGCGCGTTGCGGAGGTTGTGGCGAAGCAGACGGAGGGGGATGCGGAGGAGGTGATGGTGTTGAGGAAGTGGAATGGGAAGTTGTTGGCGGAGGAGTTTGGGTTGCCAGAGATGGAGGTGGAGATTGAAAGGGCGGTGGAGCAGGTTGAGAGGGACATTGATGAGTTGAAGGAGAGGAGGCGGAAGGAGGAGGTGGAGAGGAGTGTTGAGAAGAAAGAGGGGGTGGAGAAGAAGGATTGATTGAGGGATGGATGAATGGATGGATGGGATGGGTTGGGGGCTCTCCTTTCTTTCGCCTGTTTGACACGATGAACGATGACGATGTACAGTAGCTTGTTTAACAGTAATACCCTTCTCCGACGGTTATTCTGGGATTGGAATGGAATGGAGGGATAGGTAAATCAGAGACGACTGGTCATTCTTCAACGTGGACTGTCTTGTTCTCAGAAACGTTTCTATCTATTGACTTGGTCGTGTTCCGACGGAACCTGCATCTTCTCAATCTCTGGGTCCCTCCTACCACCGCTGCTATTTCGCACTGCCACCGCAATCTGATCCCACTCTCTCATAGAGAACGGAAGGTCAGCGAAAGACAATCTCCAAAATTTCGGTCGCCTGGTCAATTCCAAGGAAAAGAAAGAGAGACCTCTCAAATCGAAATTTGAGGGTCCTGCAGAAGCCAATGTAGCCTCCGTGCCTCCCCCCCTAAAAAAGGAAACAACAGCCAACAAAGGTGAATTGTTGAGTTATTTGGTCCCACCGTGAATCGAACACGGGTCGGTCGCGGATTCTTGTGGGTCTGACGGAGCCAGATAGAGCCACAAGCGACAGTGATACCTCTACACTATAGAACCGAGGATGACATGAGCTCCCTTTGAGGCACATAATCCTTGGCGACATGGCGCTGCAGTCGACATGTTGATTTTGGTCCGGTGGGAGACAGTGCGCACCATTACTGTGCGCCATGAATTCGTCCGTCCTGCATTCCATTCTTTGTGGCACGAAGAGGCTTGGTGAAGAGCGGTCGCGTTAGTGGTCGGAATTGCATCGTTGTGTGGGCTGTTCCCTGCTTTCTGGCATCTCTTTTCGAGTATCGTTATGTCGATGTAATGACTGTACTGTGTGTCCAACTTATGCTGGATCGATCGCAATCAATCATGTGGCATGCGATGGACATGGTGGCATCTTCCATATTCGAGAACAGAAGTTAAAATCTCATTTTTCGTCTTCCACCACAGGGGCAAATTTGCTCATCTTCCTCAGCTTCAGTCCATATCGCATGAACAAGAACGGCACCGGCAAAGCCACGCAGGCCACACCACCGAGAATGCTCATGGCCGGACCGACACCGAGAGTGTGAAACATGCTCTTCGCCGCCAAAGGGAGACCCGCGGCGAAAACGGAGCGCAAGAACGTGTTGGCTGACACCGCGCTCGCGGCATAGACGCCGTACGTATCAACGAGGAAGTTGATGCACTGGTTGAAGATGATGTTGAATCCGGCGCCAATGAAAGCTGCTGCTACGACAGGTGCAGGCCAGGGGATGTTCGGAGCTGCTGTCCAGCCGAACCAAAATAAACCAATGGCGAACAGCACGCCGCCTATAACCATGGGTGCCAGACGGGCTTCGGGCACGGGTTTGCCGTTGTTCTGGTCGACAATCCGGGCGTAGCGAGGTTGGTTGGCCAGGTTCACAGTCAGTGCTGCAAGAACTCCAACGAAAAGGGCCAAGAAGGGAAGTGTTGAGACGACCAGAGCCCAGTTTCGGCCTTCTAAGAAGACGATAGGGAAGACTTCGAGGGTCAAGTAAAGCAGAGCGTACACAAAGGAAGCGTAAAAGGCGATGCAAGTCACCATTGGCTCGGTAGTCAACATCAGTAACGGCCGTCCCAGGTGTTTGGTAACGATGCTTTTAAGATCGAGCTTGTTGTCTTCGTGCGGATGCCAGTATCCCGGGTCTCCTGTCTCCTTCCGGAGACGTATGGCTTTCTTCTTCAACAATACTGGAGCATAAATCTCTGGCATGCAGAACAAAGAGATCGTGGCGATAGTAAACACCCAAATGGCCGTTACGAATTCGGTCCACCTCCAACCCAAGGAAGGGTTCACAACCAAGGCCGCACCGATTGTCGGAGCGAGAGTTGGTCCGCCTACTACAGCAACTGCGTAGAGAGAGACGGCGAATCCCCTTGCTTTCGGTTCGTAGATGTCTCCCAGGGCCGCAGAGACGTTGCTCACAGGCGCACTACCAAACAACCCGCCGAAGAAACGAGTGATGAACATTGCGGCGGGTGTCGTACTTGTTGCGGTTCCGATGGAGAATAAGGTGAGAGCATACATCGCTGGGATCATGCTCCATTTGCGGCCAATCAATTCTGAGACTGGCGCTACATGGACGGTCAGTTTATCATCTGTGCTGACGGGGATTTGAACAACTTACCCCATAGAAGAGGGCCCACTGCGAACCCGAGGATGTAAAGTGATACGTTCAGCACCGTAAGCTCAGAGCTGATGTTGAAGTGAGCTGAGATTGCATCGCTCGCTGGTGATATGATTGCAGATGCTGAAGAAGAAGCAAGAGCGAGCATCCCTAACTGGAAAGTTATGAAACTCTTCCGCCAGAACGAGAAGTTTCGAGGATTCGCCGGATCGCCGTCTTCCCAGTCGACTTGGTAGTTCGCTTTTCTATCCGAGGCGACATGTGGCGACGACTGCTGTGTTCCAATCCTGTTTGACAGTATTCTAGACAGTCGATGAGCATTGATTGTATCGTCTCGAATGCTGGACTCCTTCTCAAGATCCATTTCGTCGTGTTCCTTCAAGGATGATGAACCCGATGCCATGGCTGCACGATCCTAATCCTGACAAGACTCCAGAGAATGGTAAATGCCAACATCTTGGCGATTACCTCGCTTGCTTGGGATGGTATTAGTAGTATATGTCTACGCGTTCTTGGAACACCACCTAGCGGCTATACGGCACAAAGGGTGACGATGCAGCCGATGTCGCCACTCTTATCGCCGCGTCGGCCACCACCTACCCGAGACGAGCTGACCGATCTGCGCCTTGCGCGCCTTGAATGAACATGCCGATGGACTGTTTATTTTCAAGACTTGCACGATGTCGGAGACTTTTGTCAACTTTAAGTCCTGCTGGATTGTTGACTCCGTCAGCGATGCCGCAATATCCGCAGTGAGGTGTGAGCGAAGTCATGCTGCAGCAGCTGCCTGAGGCATTCAGATACGCGATAATGTGACGCGACTTCCACTTTACGCGAGCGCGTCTTCTACCCGTATCCTCACTTCAGCAACGCGCCAGTTATCTGCCAGTCAGCGGGACGAACCAGGCATTTTCTACATACTAGATACCTCGCCTCGCCATTCAAGAGCTTATCCCATCACTTCTTGACGTGGTAGCCATGCAACCCAACGCTCACTGATCACGACAGATGAGAAGCTCGTAGCCCACCATGGGCATCAGCGGCTTATGGGATGCCATTGGGAGAGGCGAAGTCGTCTCGATTGCAAAATATGCGACCGACCACTTCAACAAGCATGGCAGACCGCTGCGAGTGGCCGTTGACGAGCCCGGGTGGCGCTTCAACAATCTTACACCACAGCAGGTAGAGATGATCAGGAAGAAAGAGCCTGCAGCAAATCCTATTGAAAGAACCGTCATGTGGAGAATCTTCCTTCTCATGCGTCTCAACATTCAGCCAATTTGGATCCTTGATGGACCTCGAAGACCATGGAAGAGAAACAAGCGCGGAGGCGGCGGCGGTCCTCAAGTGGAATACGAGAGAACCAAATTGCTATGCCAGCTGCTTGATCACCTCAAGGTGCCGCATCACCGCGCGCCTGCAGAAGCAGAAGCTGAATGTGCAAGATTACAACAACTCGGCATCGTTGACGCCGTCTGGTCCGACGATGGCGATACTCTCATGTTCGGCGCCACGTGCTTGATTGGTGCCCACCGAGTTGCGAGCAAGTGGAGCCCCGACAAGATCACAGTCCTTAGAGCAGAAACGATTCTTGAGGATCACGACTTTGATCGTGAAAGTCTTGTGCTATTCGCTATGCTGGCTGGCGGTGACTACAGCACCTCAGGTCTCCCAGGTTGCGGTCCTCAAATTACCCGTCTTGTTTCGCGCAAAAGCCATGGTATCGCCCATGAGCTATGCCATGCGTCTCTACAAGACATTTCAGCTTGGAGACTGCGGCTGGAGGAGACATTGGCCAAGGAGGGTCGACGGATGCAGGTCCCACCCACTTTCCCCGATATGAGAGCATTGGGGCATCATTGCAACCCTGTCGTCTCCACTGATGCTCAACTGCGTGATCTAAGAGGGTTGCGAAATGGATGGGATGCTAAAATCGACCAGAAAAAGCTCCGCGTCCTCCTGCGCAGCAGATTCAATATCTGGACACGAGGTTACATGAAGCACATCGCGCCAATCTTCATGATTCGTCAACTCGCCAGGTGTTCACGGCAGGATGCGAACCTCATTGCGAATACCACCTACGACATCCAGCTCAAAAGAACCATCAAGAGGAAATCCAAGAACGGGGACGATTCCGACGAGCCGACGGAGCTTGAGAGGAAGATCACTTTTTACCCTCTACCTGCGGTCGAAATCGACCTACGCGAACCAGAAGGAGAAGATTGGAGCATATGGGAGAGCAAAGACGGGTCACATTATGATCCAGCTGGTCGCGTTGAGTGTAATGTACTCGACTGCTTCCTCAAGCATGGACTGCCGGAAGGTTACCTTACTGCTCCTGAGCCTCCAAAACGGCAGAGGAAGCAGAACAGCAACGCCGCTACATCTCACTCAGCTGAAGTGCCAGCATCGGCGCCATCAATTGACAATGGACCTGGTGCATCGGGAGGTGCGCCGAAGAAACAGGGCAAACCAAAGAAGAACGCGACCTCCGCAGCCGATGGCGTTGAAGTAGTCTCATCGGAACAAGTACCTCAAAAGCGCGGCAGACCTAGGACTGAGCAACCGGCCAAGAGGCGCAAGAAGACTTCCAAAGACGACGCGATTCCTACACCTCCGCCTGCCGTCTTCAGACTTCCTCGAGGATCTTCATTTGCGAGCTCAGTCAACTCCTCGCAAAACCAACAGGACCTAATCCTTCTTGATGATGACGAACCAGGAGCTTCTGCATCCCAAGCATCGTCCCAAAGATTGCCCACATCCAAAAGGGCAACACCCTTCAGAACAGAGTCGGACTCGCCTTTACCTCCAAGCACGCCAGCTGCTCTCGTGCCCGGCGAAGCAACATCGCCAGCCACCATCCGAGCTTTGAGGGCCGCGACTTGGAGTTTCCCTGCGGCAACAACAGCACCCTTGGAAGCAGCGGCAGCAACAGCAACAAGTCCTCCAACGGCAGCATCACGACCAGCAGCTCGCGTAGTAACATCGAGGGCCATTCCAGCTGGGGCAGTGGTCGTTGACCTGACGGACTGAGAGCTGATCGAAGCACCTTTTGCACAACCTCTCCAGGAGACGTGCCAAAGTAGACTCTTGCGTTTCTTTACTTCATGAGCATCAAATGACAACGACGATAAAGCTAAGCGAGATTTGCCACGACGGCGCCGCAGACTGGTCGGCCCTCGCTGCATGCATTGCAGGCAGGATATGGTCTATAGCCAAGTTGCAATGAATCTCATCAGACGAAAAGGAGGAGCGCAGGAACGAACGAACGAAAGGAAGGAAGGAATGGAGGCTGTCATCACCAGGTAGTATCATTCTACATCCCATTGATTGGCGGCGGATATGAGATCACGAGCATGTATATATATCATAATGTATGAGGATCAACCAACCAGTTAAGAGACGTAGAGGATACCAAAGAACAGCTTCACATAATAAATACAACGAAAGAGAGTAAGATCATGAATAATTTGTACGGTTCAGAACAAATAGAAAGTAGACAGTCGAGACATAACCAACGGTTAAAGTAAAAAAAAAGAAAAATTAAGTCACATTAAGTCGGATAATTCGATTCCAATCTTCCCTCCCTCCCTCACTCTCTTTCCATCCTGCATTCCATACACCTTCCTCTCCCTCCTCCACCCGTGTTTCTCCACCGCTCTCTTCACAACGTCCCTTGCGATTCGCCGTGGCTAAGCAGCTCTGTTCTTACACCCACTCATCCTCCCTCTTGTGCTCTCGATCCTGCGTGCACTGCCCGGCAGGAGTGAGATTGAGTTCCATGCATGAGTAAAAGGGAAGAAGAAAAGCAATTTGACAAAGGAGACGGAATATCAGAGATCGGAGCAGAAGGGGGGTAGTAACAGGAGATAGGGCTTCCGTCCCATGCTCATGCTTCCTTCATGTAACAGCAGTAGCGGCGAAAAAAAGATATTGGTACGTACGATACAATTTTCGAAGAGGAAGAGGGCGAAAAAAAAGACGACAAAGCAAAGAGCAGAACAAAGCAGAACCTGGTGGTATAAGTAAAAGGTGGGGTAGTAGTAGTAAGAGTAGGAACGGGACCGCAACCCGCTCGTCAGCCCGTTGAACAAAATAGAGAGGTTCTCGCAGTAAGCAAGCAAAGCGCTTTCGTCTTTCGTCGTCTTCATCTCACAGTCTAGCCTCTGAGAGAGAACCCGCCCTTCTTCTTGGCGGGCTGGTCGACGGCCGGTCGGCCGCTCTCGATGCGGTTCTTCTTCTCCTCGAGTTCCTGGCGCTGGCGGTCGAGTTGTTCCTTCATCTCGCGGTGGCGGGCATAGAGCTCCTCCTCGCTCTGCTTGAGCTTGCTCTCCTTCTCCGTCACCTTTTGCTGGAAGACCATCTTCATCTCGAGCTCCATCTTGGCGAGCTTCTGCTCGTGCAGGCTGCGCTCCTCCTCTTGCTTGACGGCCGGGTTGACCTCCTTGAAGACGCTGGGGTCTTGGGCGACACCCATCGAGGTGAGCTTGTCTGAGCGGTAGTTCTCGTAGAGGAAGTTGTTGGTGTGCTCCTTCAGCTCCTCCATGTGCGTGCGGATCAGCATCTGGCGCAGCTTGACAAAGTCGCAGTGCTCCTCGTTGTCGACCTCAATGACACCCCAGGGGTAGCGGCGACCACGGACCTTGCGGCCTTCGGGAGTGGTGACCTCGGTGTTGGCGCCGACAATAGCGAAGGGAACCTTGGTCATGATCTCGTTGTTTTCGGCAATAGTCTCCTCGTCGTCGAGCTCGTAGCGAGGGCCCTCGAAGATCTGGATGTTGTGGTGCTGGATGTCGTTGAGGATCTATAAAATTTTGTCAGTTGCAGAACTCGGAATGCAGCAGCAAAAATGGCACTTACACGCTGCTTGAAGGCGGCAATCTCATCATCGGTGAGGGTGTCGGATTTAGCGATCACAGGAATCAAGTTGACCTTGGTGTGCAGACGGCGCATGACCTCGACATCGAGAGGCTTTAGCGAGTGGCCAGTGGGCTGAATGAAGTAGACACAGGCGTGGACGCGGTTGTCGACAATGTTCATGCGGTTGACCTTGTTCTCAGCATCCAGGTAAGCGTCGAAACGCTGCTCGATGTTCTCGGTGATTGGGCGCCAGGAGTCGTCGTTGTTGACAAAGTCACCGAAACCGGGAGTGTCTACAACGGTCAGGCGCAGGCGGACACCGTTTTCCTCGATATCCGCGCTGATTGCTTGGATGTTGACGGTCTTGGGAGTGAAGTCGAGAGAAGGCTGCTTGCGCTCCTTGGGCGGGTAAAGGGAGGTGTTGAAAAGGGTGTTCACCAGGGTGGACTTTCCGAGGCCGGACTCACCTGGATAGAACTTGTCAGCCAGCAATCTCGCTGCCAAGGAGATCCCAGATGTACTCACCAACGACCATAACGTTGAAGTTGAAGCCCTTGCGCACACTCTTGCGATGCCATTGGTTGGGCAGGTTGGCGAAACCAACGTAGCCAGTGAGCTTCCTACGCACAATGTTCCTCATGTCGCTCGCGGCCTGGGCTGCGGCCTTGGGGTCCTTGGAGGAGACGGTCTGGGGCGCGGTGGCGCTACCGTTGAGCATTGAGTTGCTGTGCTCGATGTTGCTGGGAGATGTGGGCTTGCCGTTGGGGATGGCTTCGGTGGACATTGGCGAAGCCTGGGAGGTAGGGGCGGGAGAGGCTGTCATAGTGAGCGCGTTAGCTACAGATGTCCGGCGGCTGTGTGTGCTCCTGGACGTTTCCAGACTGTCGCGCGGCGTCTGCTTGCCAGAGACAGGCATGCCGGTACCCAGGGTTGTCGGGTCACTGAGCTCCAGCGGATCCTTGATCTGAACCGAGGCAGACATGACAATGCTGGGAAGACTTTGTGTGCGCGTGGATTTGCTTGAAGTTGTGTATGTCTTGTTTTGTCTTGTGGGTACAGACACGGGGTTGTGCTAGATATCGCGGCGTGTGCGTGGGAGGATGTAGGAAAGGGAGGACAGCGAGCTTACCCATGGCGGAAGCGATTGGATTATGGGTGGACTAAGCAGAAGGTGACTTCCTCTGGGCGCGTGTCAGTGATCGAATAGCGAGGCAGTCGCAGGGCATGGCACAAGACAAGCCAGGTGCGATGGGGGAGGCATCTCTTACCGGAGCGGGCGTTGCGCGTGAGGGTGGAATCGAGGATGCGCGCAGGGTTGTCGATGTAGTGCAATAGTCAGGTTGTCAATGGTATTCAGAGACAGACTCGTCGATGGATGGGATTTCCGATGGAGGGTTGTAGTGAGTGGTATTGGCAGTAGGTAGTAACTACAGTACGTGGTAGCTCACTTTCTCCAGCCGACGGCTTTCTAGCCCCGTCTCAGGGGACATGAGCCTCCTAACCCTGAGATATGCCTCGATTGCTATGGGCTCCACCTCCGCCTTTTGATTGCATCCTATGATTGGCCATTTCCAGATCTCTTCACTTCCAACCTACGCCGTAATTGGCTGGCACAATGTATATCAATAATTTAGGGTTGACCGTACCTCTTACTGTGCAACACTACACAGCAGTCAGCCTGCCAGCCACAGCAGAATACATGAACTTGTCTCGTAATACCACACCATCTGTGCCTTACACTCTAGCATCACACATCACCGTTGTCAGCAAAGGCCCGTCGCTCCGTGCATGCATCAAGCCAGTCTAATGCGAGCACATGTACAGCTGCTGATAGGTAGCTACACGTAAATGGTCTGACAGCTGACTCGTCTCGAGCTTCCTTGCATTAGATGTATGCGTGGTCTACTACTAGTATCTGTACTCGAGCATGCAAGTTATCGGAGAATTTCCTTCGATCGGGCACCTGGGCAGTCAAGCCATACTCTTGCCGTTCATCCGGACTTGCAAGCAGTTTGAGCCACAAAGTACACGTTTTAGGAGAGAGGGCTTGAATGTGGCGCTGTGGTAGATCGTTACTCAAGGTGACTGTCGAATGATGGTGCACCATTGTCCTAGCTAACCTTAAAAACGAATACAAAATTCGAGTAGATCCCATTATATCGTATTCATCTCTATCTGTTTTTCGACTGGAGAAGATCACCAATCGACCGATCACAGGGTATCAGAACATAAAACAAGCTCAAAAGTCTCCGTTCTCGTGTGCCACAGAAACAAACAACGCCCCTTCTCAACTCAGCCCCGCCAAAACCTGACTGACCTGACTCTTGTCGTACTTGACATACTTGCCCTTGCCCTTGTCCACCTCACGATAGCGATCCCAGAACCTGGAGTAAAGCCTTTCGAGGAAGAACTGAACAGCGCGACCCAAGTCACGGCGCACCTCGCTCTCCATCTTGAAACTTCTGTGCCTGGCAACGAGCTCGTCGAAGCTGGCATTGAAGTTCTTGAACTTCTCCTGGATGCCCTTCTTGTCGGCCGACGAAAGTGCTTTGACAATGGCCGCGCTATCAACGCCGCCCGTGGAGGGTGGCCGTGGTGCCTTGGCCGTGTACTGCACGTCCAGCAGGTGATCCGCACAGTCCTTCCACCCGTCAGTGTAGGCGGACTGAGCCTTCTTTTTCCATGTGTCGAGTTTGGGTTGGGCGGCGGTGCCGATGAGGTTGGCGAGGTCAGAGGCACGTATGGCTCGCTCAATGATGCAGACGTTGTTGGCGAGGAAGACGCCCTGCGCTGCCTTGATCTTGAGCAACGAACGAGCCCGCGTATCGAGATTGGAGAGTAGTGTTTCGAGCGTGTCGGTGCTGTAGTGGGCGAACAGCTGCGCGCCGTCTGCTCCCACGTCGAAGGATTTGAGAGTCGGAACGGATGATGATGAAGCACTGGTAGCGTTGGGCGCGGAGGTCCAGCCACCGTCACCCAGACTGCGCATGATGCTGCTGAGTGGTGGGAGGAATGCAGTCATTAATTGTAGGCGCTGCATCACGTCCGAGGTCAATGGTACTGCGCCGCCATCGTTGGGTAGGACCGTTATCTGTTGAATCTTGTTGCGGGTCTCGTTGAGAAGAATGGAAAGAGATGCTTTTGCCGTCTCACGGACCGGTTTGAGGGCGTCAGACATCTGCTGCTTGAGCATTCCTGTCTTCTCCTCAAGTTGGAAAGAGGTGTTGGATACTAGGTCGACGATCTCGTAGGCGAGATAGCAGTCTGTGATTAGGTTGGTTCTGATGTGGTTGTCTAGGTCGCGTAGTGTGCTCCCAAACGCCGCAAGAGCTGCTTGACATGTTGCAGTGAGCACCGGATTCCATTCTTCGCGCTGGAAGATCTCGCAGATGCAGGCGTATTCGGCGGTGAACATGCCCTGTATGCCGCTGCAATATGTGGCAATACCGTTGCTCCCTGGCTTATAGACCGCATCTGCATTGACTTTCCTAGCTGTGGAGAGTGATGCAGCGGATAGATTCTGTAGCGATAGTTGGATGTATTGTCCTCGTTCCTGCGCGTACACTTTGGCAGTGGGAGACAAGTCGGTGCTTGATGTTTGAGCCTGGAAACTCGCCACCTGCCCGTTGATCGTCCTCAGTTCAGCCGAGCTCTTCTGCGAGAACTTGGGAAACTCGTTCCCTCTCATGATCTGCTGAAGCGGCTCAATCGGTTGCGAGTCCTGCCTCACGACATCCCTGAACACCGTTTCTAAATTCCGTGTCCCAACCTCTAACAGTCCGCTCAGATCTGCCACTGCATTTTGATTGCTACGCATATTCGTCGCTTTCAGGTCCTTGAGTGCCCGATTCGTCCGGTCCATGCTCGCGATGTACTGGCCCAGTCCAACTCTTTCGGGCCGCTCCCTTAGCACTTGCTCTTCTCTATTGCGCATGTCTAGAGGTTGGCGCGCCTTCTCAATCGCTTCTGTGATCCGGTCTACATTGGCCGTGGTGGTTTGGAGGCGTTGGGTGTTGCCGTATATAGGGCCGATGGCGTCCTGCACCACCTTCCCGCTTACATCCAGTCTGGCCATGGAGCCTTGAATCTTCCTAGAGAGCGACTTCATCTTTTCGAGGTTTGCGTAGAGGACCTCGACCTCGGCGGACTCCTCTGCGTAGGCAGCATGACGGGCGGGCGCCATGATTGTTGCTGCGCTCGCTCAGCTGGGATGGGGTAGCTATGTTTGTCGATATCGCGCTTTCGATCGGTGTCTCGGCGGCACACTATGTTATGACCAAATGCTAAAGAGAGTTGATGGGCTGCGAGCTACGGTATCATGCACGGCAGATGGCAGTATCTCGAACACCTCCACAATCGGATGGAGTCTTGAGCTTGAGCTAACGCTAAGGTAAGAAGGCGATGAGGCGGGATTGTGTGGGGATCGCGGGCCGGTGCCGGTCGATTGCAAAGCCCATTTTAGGCCGCGTGCCTGAGCGATCGCTTGCATGTACTCCTCTACGCAATGGGAACTTTTGTGTGGCCAAGCGAAGTGAGAGACAACCTCACACGTGTTGGTAAGCAGATACCTAGTCCCGTATACGACCTACCAGTGTCATACATACATACTCAATCAACAGGTGCCGTCAACACACCACAATTCTCCACGCCAATCTCAACATCTTCCTCTCGAAACGGCGATGACGTGTAAACGCAACACACGTGGGATTGGACCGCCACGCGGCGCGTGCCATTAAACCTTTGGCTATGCAATACCGTAGCACCGCCACTTCCCAACTCTCGCCAGCTTTCAAACCAGGCACAGCTTTACGCTCGTCATTCGCATTGCTTGTAGGCACGTCGATTCTTCTCTTGGGCCCTCCAATCCCTCCTGCTCGGTCCAGGGATGAACTACACTCATTGAACGATTCAGCATGTTCCGAGCAACTTACCGCACCATCCAAACTAATCCATGGAGGGGTGCTGCCGTGGCCGTTGGCGCTGGGTGCGCTGCCACACTCACGTACAACAGCACTCCTCCTCGGCGAAAGCTTTTGGCTGATAGCCATGGCGTCAATCCTGCAAATTTCGACAATAAGCCTATCGACATCAGCAGTACTCGCAGAGCCTCCCAGTCAAGCCGTGTTGACGATACCGGGAAACAACGAGCCTTTGTGACGAACTCGGAGCGCAGCAATCCGGCGCCACCTTCCCAGACCAGAGGCCACCAAGGCTTACCCGGCGCCAACTCCGCCGTCTCTGAGAATGCCTCGACTAGCGAACCTATACTGACGACTATCTTCGAGAGATTTGCACGTTTCGACATTTCTGGTCTCACGGAAAGTCTCACCAAAATCATCGTCCCGACATGGGTGCTTGCACTTCCATCCGCACTTCACAAGCTTCAAGACGAGCTATCTCTAGCTCCGTGGTCTGTATCTTGGGAAATCTGGGAACAGGCGCATGACCCTCAAATCAATCCGGAGATCGTTTGGGACGCTTCTGTTAGGTTATCGAATGATCTCTGCCTGGAAGAGCAGCAATACCTCGAAAAGCGCAAGCCCAACATTGCCAAAGCACTAGCACGCTACCTCAATGTTCCAGAGTCGGAAGTCCACCCAGATGACGTCCCGGTCATTGCCATGTGTGGTTCTGGTGGTGGGCTTCGCGCCCTGGTCGCAGGCACGTCGTCTTATCTCTCAGCACAACAAGATGGACTGTTCGACTGTTCTACTTACACAGCAGGTGTGAGTGGGAGCTGTTGGCTACAAACTCTGTACTACTCATCCATCGGCCAGACAAGCTACGGCCGTCTTATCGACCACTTCAAAGAGCGTCTAGGCGTCCATATTGCGTTCCCACCAGCGGCGCTCAGCTTGTTGAGCCAGGCGCCGACCAACAAATTCCTGTTAAGTGGCATTGTTGAGAAGCTAAAAGGCGTTCCCAATGCTGAATTCGGACTTGTGGATATTTACGGTACACTACTCGCTGCACGTCTTCTGATCCCGAAAGGCGAGCTCAGAGTCAGCGACTGGGATTTGAAGATTTCAAACCAACGATACTTTGTAGACGATGGCGATCAGCCGCTTCCAATCTACGCTGCTGTTCGTCATGAGATCCCTATCACACAGCAGGACCGCAGAGAATCACTACCAGATGCTAAACGACCGAATTCTTTAAACGACTACTTTCAGTGGTTTGAATGGACGCCATATGAGTTCTTCAGCGAAGAGCTGTCGGCTGGTATTCCAACCTGGGCAGTCGGACGTGAATTTAATGGTGGGCAGAACGTGATGCGGGAGAACGGCTTGTTTCTGCCAGAAATCAAAATTCCTCTCATGCTGGTAGGTCCTCGGACACAATCAAATTTCAAGGCCATGATACTAACGAACGACAGGGCATTTGGGGTTCGGCTTTCTGCGCAACACTATCACACTACTACAAGGAAGTCAGACCGGTCATCCTCGGAAGCACGATCGGAGGCAGTCTGGATGCGCTCCTCACAGATAAAGACGAGGATATGACCAAGGTACATCCCTTCGATCCGGCTTCGATCCCCAACTTCGCTTTGGGCCTTCGAGGTCAGCTTCCACCAACTTGCCCGGAAAGCATTCACCAGGAGAGTCACTTACGACTCATGGACGCCGGAATGTCCAACAACCTTCCCATCTACCCCCTGCTGCGACCTGGGAGAGGTATTGACGTCGTCATCGCCTTTGATGCTTCTGCAGAAGCCAAGAAAGACAACTGGATCAAAGTCGTAGAAGGCTACGCCCGACAGCGACAAATCAAGGGCTGGCCAATGGGCGCAGGCTGGCCTTCAGACTCGGAAACTAGCGAGGAAATCGCCGAAGAACTCAAACAGGTCGAAGATCGCGCACAGAAACCCAACGCATTGAAGAACAACACGCAAAAGCTGCCGCCGGGCAACGACCTCTCCCACTGTACCGTCTGGGTCGGCAATAAAACCGAACACACCACTGGCCAAGAACCCCCGCCCTGCAAACGCCTGGACATCGAGGATGAAGCCCACGACTCCCACGTCATGTCGTCCGATGCCGGTATTGCCGTCATCTACTTCCCGCTCACGGCCAACGACAAAGTCCCCGGCGTGGATCCGCAGACGTCGGACTTTTTGTCGACCTGGAATTTCGTGTACACCCCTGAAGAGATTGAAAGCGTGGTGTCATTGGCAAGGGCCAATTTCGAGGAGGGCAAGGAGCAAACTCGTAGGACTATTAGAGCTGTTTGGATGAGGAAGAGGGATGCTAGATTGGAGGAGGAGAAACACGCAAGGGAAATGAGGAAGCGGTTGAGGATGAGGAGAGGTCAGCCTTTGGGGACTGTGGGTGTCGGCGAAGGGGATCATTTCAGTTAGTCGGCTTGGCTGGTGGGTTATGATGGTGGTGGTGGTGTTGTGGTTTTGTGGTGAGAGGGAACTGCTGGTTTCCCTCCTTTTCTTCCATCTTTTTCTTGTCATTGTTCTTCTTCGACGATACCCTTTTTCTCCCCTTATACTAGTCAAGATATGTAGTTTAGATGTCTTTTTGTTTTTCTTCTCCGTATCAAACTGTCATCGTCTTACCTTTCGACATCTAATACAACGTTGGCCTATCTGGCAGCCCGGCCACGTTCAAACGAAGGAGACACTTCCTCCATGTAGAACAAGCTTCAATGCTTGCTTCTCGACGAGATCATAGGCACAGTCTGGCCTCGCTAGGTTTTCGTACGTTTCTATCGATTGCGGCCCTGCGAAGCATCGTGCCATCGCTTTCTCGCGACATACGTGAGCCATATCTTTTACAAGGGCACAGAGGGTCGAAAACATTAGTACAAAAGTACGATTTGATCCTGAGTGACATGATGCTAGTCGAGTACGGGAATTTCGAATATCGTCTGATGTTGTGTCGTGGCGTGCATTTTCAAGTCCTTCGGGTAGCGGAACCCTTGCGGTATATGTACAACTTCACGAACCTGTTTTTCAATACCTATTGTTGCTACCTGTTTTCTCGTCGCTGATGTCTTTTTTTTTATCACGCACACAGCTCGATAAATACGCTACTAACTCTAGTGCTGTAGAGATCGCCAACTGGACTCCATCCATTAGGCAGCCACGCGCGTGACGCATCAGATGATTATATTCCCTCCAGAATGACGCGACTCATTAGCTAGCAACTTGGATCGCTGTCATTCTGAAGTGGATCCAAGCGGTCGTTTTACATCGCGCGCGTGATGGGTGCATACTCGCCGTCGCCGTTGGAGAAGAATATAGGCCTCTGGTCCGATCATCTAGACCAACGGAGGCTGAAGGCTGTGTGGTTACGTGTTGTGAGTCCAAAGACATGGTGACAACGATTTAAGTTTCCACGCCACGCTTCTAGACCAGGAAAGAGTCGTCGGCGAAGTCGGTCTGTGGTCTGCCGCGTTTCTATCTCTGTCTCGCCAGACACGTGATAGACTTTCATCAGAAGTCATTCGGGTCGGGGTAACGGTCGCTCGAGACTCCGCGCTGATGCAAATTCGTAAGACTTCGGTCGAAAGAGTCATCATCATCAATCATCAAGCCGACGAATCTCCAAAGAGAGCAAAATTCCCCATGTGCACGTGCAAAGAAATCTCGTTGATGCAGTATTTTAGGTGCTTGCTAGCAAGCCGGCCTGGCGTCTGCGGCTTGCGGCTTGCGGCTTGCGGCATCGGGGGGCAAAGAATTAACCGCGCCGCGCGAAAAGGCTAAGGCAGGTTTTTGATTAAGAGGACTTGGGTGTTGAGTGACTTGCTTGCCTCGGCTGTCGTCTGATGAAGAAGAGGATGAACTCCAAAGATCGTAGACCCCTATTCTTCGAGAGCCTGCGTTTGCCATGCACAGATGCGTGTATCCTTGTTCCTTGTGACATGGGAAGAAAGGCACGGGCACAGAACGCGGCGCATTTGCCGGCTGGTCGGGTTCAGTGAGAATCGGAGAACGCAAGCGGATAGGTTCGGGTAGCGGTGTTACCGCCTACAAAACATCGGTGTGACTGGGTGGTGGAGGTGCAGGCAGCAGCAAGCACTAGTCTCAATTTTCCTCTTTCTTTTTTCTTCTTCAGTGTGATTCATTACCTGTTATTCGCGCCATAGAATTAGAGGGTGAATGGATGGCTGTAGTCTGCATGTGAAGGAGCAACGCTTGTGAGGAGTGGCCTCAGACATGCACATGGGGTGTCTTGCACGCTGGCAAGCCTCCCACCTCGACTTCAGGCGGGCCATCACTGTGTCAGCGTTCGCTGTTTGGCTGGGCCAGCAGCAGCATCGGCTTCTGGTGGCTGTGTTGCCACGGAGGGCGGGCTGGACGACCAATCATACCTAAGCAGCTTAGGTTGACTTAAGCGGACTTGGCGTATGGGGTAAGAGTGTGAGTGAAGGGTGCCTTGGTGGCACTGGTGGCGAGAAGACGCGAGAATGGACGAAAGGATTGAGACGTGCAGTCTCGAATGTATGTACCTACAGTGTGTTGGAGTGTAAACGAACCGATGGAATCTAACAGAAGTTGGTGTAGCATACATGTGTGCACATCCTGATTTATCATTATTACTGTTGTTGAAACGGCAGGCAGTCCAAGGCTAGCATCGGGTAGCGTGACGAACGGAGTTTGAGTTCATCGTGCTTATACTGTACACTGTACACCATGCCACGACTCGGCGAAGGAGGAAAGATGGGCATAAGGTAATAGAGGAAACAGACAAGTGTGCGTAACCGACTGGTGTTGAGAGGCGAGAGGCGGCGAGAGGCGAAAACAAACCATGACAAGAGATGGTTACATCAGAAGAACAACCGCCACTCGTTGCCACTGCACTGGAGTAGTAGTCCAACCTCCAAGAAAGACTCAGAGGGACCGTGCACTTCAGGCAGAGAGAGGAGGAAGAGGAAGGCGGGCCCGCTGTGAATCATGCTGTGTCGCTTGGTCGCCTCCAGTCAGTTCTCCAGTTCCCGTATCGTCACTCCCTCTTATTATTACTCCCCCAAGAGACTCACTCCCACTCCCACTCTACCACCACCAGCACCACCAACCACACCACATCACAACCCCAAATAAACACCCCTCTTAAAATGCCCTATATCACTGTTTGTGCGAGCGTTGTTTAGATCTTCTTCACGCATCCGACCGGTTCGAGGTGCACGCGCCCGTAGGGTCTCTTGCCACAGGCGCAGCCTGCCTTCTGCCTGCTCTTTGACCGTGCGGTTTGACCAGTCATCACATACTTCGCCACCCATTCGACGACTCATCCGCCGACAACGCCCCTTTGTCCGTCATCGCGCAACTGAACTACTGCCTGCCTGTTTATACAACACCACTCCACTCCTTCATCTTTGCTTGATTGCTTTGCCTCGCCCCTCGACCAAAGGACCCTTCTCTTCGACTCCTTCCCGGCAGCTTGCGAGGACCCACTCGACCCGTGTTCTGGTGAGCACTGCATCGCCGCCTAATACCAGCCCTGTCACTTCCTTCGCCACACACCCTTCTCGGTTTCCTTTAATACTCTCGGACGGGACCGTCGAACCATACGCGACCTTACTACGACTCGACTCTCCCCTCACCGCCCGCTCCAACCCGACCAAGCAACGACCCATTATCGAAACCGAGACATGATCCTTGACTTTGCGCACACATCACTTCCAGTCAGCCGCTACAACATGTCCAAGTCCGTTGCCTCCGCCTAAGTAGGCATCGTCAATCAGATACATACGCGCTTTCCGAAATCCGCTTCTCGAGGAAACACACCCCGATCAGCCCGACCAAAACACACCACACCACATAATCACACGAAAGCAAGAGATATCACATACTTGGAACACTTGAGCGTGTTGACTGGAAGAGATTGACCGGAACAACACACCGTCGGAACATTCTCATTCAAACACCTGTCAACGCTTCTGTATACCCCTCAGACCTGTAATCACCTGTCGACATATTAGCTTATGATTGCTGGGTTGTCGCACGTTTAATCGTCTTTCAGCATTGGAAGGCGTCTGGAGTACACAAACACCTCGAACGGAATTTATCTATTGGACAACTCTACCCGTACACAAAACACGCAGCATGAGCCCACCCACCGCCAACCAGATCGTTGAAGGTCCCACTCCCGTTGGCTTCTCAGGGACTGGACCGTACGAGCCTTCGATCGCATCCTCTGCGTCGTCTTCACAAACCTCGATCTTTTCTGACGCCGCCTCCGCGCATAGCTCCGTCGCAAGCTCCATCTCGGACGACTTCAGGAGCAGTCAGGAAGATGTGAGAGATCGTTACTGTGCTGCAGCACAGCCACAACAGAAACACAACATAGCTGCAGCGCATCTGTCTCAGGCATACCAACAGCAGCTTTCATATGCCGATGTGACATCGGTGCCGTCGCAGCAGCGACAACACCCGAGACGCTCCTCTTTGGCCAAACACCACAGACCTCCACCTCTTGTGCGTCAAGCTGATCGCAAGGTCAACTTCGTCGACAACCTCGTCGGTAAGCAACACCCCTCATCAACTCACCTGGTAAAGAGCCCGTGCTAAGTAATTCACCCAAAAGACTCGGCGACCCAAATGGTCGAAGTCATCTGGCCACTTTCAATGGTACCAAGCAGCGCCATCGAAGGTAGCAGCGGCCGCAGCGTCTTGCCGTTGCGCACTTATATCGAAGAAACGCTGAGGCGCTCCCGCACGAGCTACTCCACACTGCAGGTGGCATTATACTACCTCATTCTGATCAAGCCATGGGTCCCCAAACGCGACTTCACTATGGAACAGACGGGTGATTGTTCTGCTAACCGCGCGCTTATGTGCGGACGCAGAATGTTCCTCGCAGCGCTTATCCTGGCGTCAAAGTACTTGCAAGATCGCAACTACTCTGCCAAAGCTTGGAGTAAGATGTCAGGCTTGCCGGTGAAAGAGATCAACGCCAATGAGCGGACCTTCCTCGCCAAGATTGACTGGAAACTGCATGTGGCAAAGCCACTCTTCGACCGCTGGACTGATGTTGTGATCAAGTACCAGACTATGCCTCCTCCATCTCCAGGCCAAAGCATCGCCGTTGAAGAACTTTGCTGGAGGAAACTTGTCCCGATGCTCACTCCCGAGTTGGACAACGTCCCTCTTCCCGAGCGCATGGCCAAATCCCTCATGGAGTCTGTGGCGCATGCTGAGCTGCCTTTGCCCACGATGGCACCACCGCCTCTTACAAGGTCACCAGTCGGCGCCATGAACGTGGACAGCACTTCTCAGGAGTCAACACCCACCCCTGCATCCATCATTCCACCGCGCTTCCTGGAGCCCAGACCGAATATCGCGCCTCCGACTCCAGCGCTGGCCCGCATGGGTCCTTTGCCAACGCCACAGCTGACGCCCTCGATTTCGTCGCTTGCCTCGAGCACTCCTGCAGTGAACGCTTCAGGTCCTCGACGTCCGTCCATGTGCTCTGCCATGGCGTTTGCACAACGCGCTGGTTTCAACCGATGTGTCGGTGATGAGTTCCCTGGTACTGGGCTCGAGAGATACCAGACCCGCCGACCTTCTGTCAGCAGTACTCTCTCGTCCCGCTCAAGCCCAGAGTCCATGGTCAGCGACCATTCCCGCTCGTCTCGCGCCTCTTCTATCTCGTCTGTCACGACAGTTTCTTCCGCTTCTTCGTGCGTGGCGCCGCCCAGAGCCAATCTGGCTCGTCTGGCGACAACACGAAATGCGCGTATGCCGCTGTCCAGCGCCGACGTCATGGAAGAAGATGACAAGGAGAGCAGGAGCAACTCTACCCAGCCTATTGTCATCAGTGACGATGAGGCCGCAGAGCTCAGCCCTCCCAACTTTGCCGTTAGCCAGCGTAAACTGCATGCTCCCCACCGTCACTCCAAGCAGCACCAACAGCAGCAGCAGCAACATCAGCCGACCTCTGCTCCAGCTGCGGAAAAGAGCCGCAAACGTCACCGCCCTACTCGAGGCAACCGCCGCAACGACCTCTACGACGAGGTTCGTTTCCAGTTGCAGGAAGAAGAGGAAGACGATGACGTGCAGATGCTCGACCTTGTGTCGAACGATAGCGACGAAGACATGGTCTCGCCTTCCCCTGCCGCGGCGCAGGCGAGTGCCATGCTCCGTCGCGACACGTACCAGTGCAAAGAAGCACAACCCCTGCGCCTTCCCGTGCAAAAAAATGAGGGCAAGAAGCGCACCTGCTGTGATACGTCTGCTGCGACCAGGTTTGGTTTTGGTCCACAGGCCGTTTTCGGGCGGGCATGATTTGAGGTTCTGATTTTGCAACATGATGCAATCATCAATCCCCACATGACTATTATTATTACTATCTTGAGAAAGTTCGAGAACCAACAGATCGATGTTAGATATGTCGAAGAAAGCAAAGCAAGAAATTTTTACGGAAACCCCGGAAAAAGAAATACATGATCCCGCGAGGCCCCAACGCCATAGCCGGCGCGCACTGGAAAGGGACATGTTATAACGTGTCATGTGACAAATGTCGTCTGCACCATTTTTTACTATATCGTATGGCGAGGCGGAATCTTCTGAGAAGAGGCGTATTTCATCCTCTGGCGTTTGATTGGGCGTACTTTAGGAGTTTTCCTTCACTAAAAGCAGAGTCTAGCTCTTCTTGTGTTGGCGGATTAGTGCTTATTGGGTTCGTTCGTTCGTTCATTTGGACGATACGTTCGCTCCAAAAATCTAATTTGAAATCGATCTCGCTTCACACTTTGACTGTTCTGTTCATGCCTCTTCTACGTCATCTGCGGTTTGACTCGTTGGTCCTCTCTCTACCTTTGCTTGGAGACTGAGATCGAAAAGTGTACAGTTTCACATTATCATTATCAAACGGAGTGAGGGGCGTCTGCCTATGATCCTGGTCCCTATAACCTTACTGGGCCGAAAAAGAAAATCAAGCCTCCTCAGACACCTTCTTCTCAGCCGGTGCTTCGGGGGCTTTCTTCTCGCGGATATCTTTCCAGCCCAGCCCAAAGGCAAACAAGAAAGACACTGCCGTGAGCGCCGTGATCATGTAAAAGACACGATCAATGCTCTTGGAATACGCGACCAGAATGCCTCCGATCTCGCCGGGATCGAGGATTTTCCTGAAACCCGTGGCTCCTGCTCGGATTATTGCCCCGGCGTCTGCGCGGGGATCTTGCTGCGGGATCAACTGTCGCAGGGATTGGGTGAAGATCGTGGCGCTGAAGCTGAGGAATAGCGCGCCGAAGATCATACCCGTGAACATGACGAGCGAGATTGCAAGCGGCGCCTGCGCCGGTGGTAGCATGTGCTGGACCGCGACGATGGGCATCTGGAATCCCATGCCGCGGCCTACGCCGAAGAGGATCTGGTAGCCGATCCATTCGCCGGTCGTGGTGTTGGGGCTGAAGGTCGAGCACAGCCCGTAGCCGATTGACATGAGTGCTGCGCTGACGAGAGCGAAGGGCAGGTATCGGCCGATTTTGCCTACGAGTCGCCCGGCTAGGACGGCTGAGAAGAGCTGTGCGAGGATGCTGGGGAGCATGTAGACGCCGCTCATTGTTGGGCTCACGCCATCGACGGCTTGGAAGTAGATTGGGAGGTAGTATATGGCGACTGTGTGAAGATGTGTTAGAAAGGTACGTTCTTGGAGGCATGTACAAGTACAAGCCCGACTCACCGAACATGCTGCCGAAGAGGATGCCGAGGAACAAGCAGGATGTCCAGACAACCAACTTGGACACCATGGAGAAGGGAATGAGGGCTTTGTCGCCTTTCCAGTTGTTCCAGAGTGCCCAGACGATGAAGTTGCCAACAAAGCCGCAGAATAGACCGATTACGGTCGCGCTATCCCATGCGTACCTAGACTCGTCAGTACATCTGCGGCTGGCTGAGGGAGAACACACTCACTCGTTTCCGCCCCACTGGACGGCAAGCAACAACATCATCACGCTAGGCGCAAACAAAGCAAACCCGAGAAGGTCAAGTTTGTTGTGTAAATCCTTGACCACTTCCATGGCCTTGGGCTTGACCACCTCACCTTCAGGAATACGACTGAAGATCAGCATGGCAGCAACGATAGCACCCGGCGGGAGGTTGATGTAGAAGCACCAGCGCCAGCTATAGTTGATGTCAGCATCCTTTTCAATCCAGAAACCAGGCAAGAACGCATCGTTACGTACGTTGTATATTGTGTCAAAGCGCCTCCAACAAGTGGTCCAATCACGCCGCCAAGCTGTGCAATGCCTTGACAAGCACCGATGAGACCAGGTCGCTGAACGAGTGGTACCGCAGCTGAGATGATTGTAAAGGCTCCGTTCTGGAGGCCCGCAGTGCCCATGCCTTGGATAGCTCGTCCAACAATCAGCATATTCGACGAGGTGGCGACTCCACAGAGGAGAGAACCCAGTTCGAAGACAGCGAAGAAGCTGATGAAGACCCATTTGTTCTTGAAGTTGACGTAGAGCTTTCCTGTCAATGGTTGCAATGCACCACTGGCCAGTTGATAAGCTGCACCGTACCACCCTACGTCTCCTAACGAGCGGAACTCATTGGTGATTTGAGGTACTGCCTGAACGTTTTGGTTAGCGAAGTCTTTTGAGACTTGAGAGAGCGTTACTCACTGTCGCGATGATGGAGACGTCGAGCAATATCAAGAAGAAGGTGCAGCATAGAGGCAGCATGAGGATCCATAGTGCTAGGCCTGATACCCACTCTGTCTCCTTGACAGTCTGGTCTTCTTTGTCGAAGTCTGACATTGCACGTTGCACTTCGGGAGCGGGAGTGGTATGTGTCTTGGAGTCGGCTGCTTGGAGGGGAAGAGGATGCTGGTCAGAGCTCGTTTGGTCAGGCGGCGAGGAAGACATTGTAAATGCGACAACGTATGGACGTTCGCGAAGAAGAGACCTTCAGGTTTGTTGTGGGTGTAACAGAGGGGTGGTGTTCATGTCGTGCAGCTTGGCAGGTTATTAAGGGAGGAGATGACTGGCACTACTAGTAGGCCTTTCTGATTCACATGTTTGGAAGCTGCCTTGAAAACGGAGTTAATGATCTCCGACATATAGTGACTCCTTGCCCCTACCGTTTCTTGATCCTGCGCGTGTACCGACGGTGGTGACTCTCAACAGATCGGCCGAAACGGACGACCCAATGCCGTTCCGTTTGCGCTGGAATGTGCGGCAACGAGGCATGCCTACATGTACCTGTTATCGCCGTTCCCATGTCTGTTAAATGCGATGTGGATGTTTGTGTACGCATTGTTAACGTATCGAGATTTTTGCTCTGGTTGTAGGTACTCCGTGCAGTGTCTCAGCACAAGCATTTGTATGGCACTCCTCGACCGCGCATGGGGAAGGAGAAGAATGGAGTCATCAACGGCGCGTTTGTTGATTGGTCGGCGATTAATTGGGACATTCGTACGGCATCTTTCCTGCATACTGTCCCAGATAGCTTAATCCACGAGACATGGGAGCGGCGTTCGCAACAACCGCCCGTCGCATTCGCATCACCAAACACTCCGGCATCAACATCGGCGGCAACTCTTCTCGTTCGTCCGATGTCTTCGGCCGAAATCATGTACTTTTCCTGACTGCTCGCACTCGCACAATTTACCCTTCCTGCATGGCCAGCACTGGCGATAACACGCAGGTGGCTGCCTACGGTCTGGCGTGCGAGGCTTGCGCCAGGGCGAAATGTAAGTGTGTGCAGCTGCCTTCCTCGCAAGATGCGAGATGCGAACGGTAGGTGATGTCGAACCCCGATCTGTCTCTTTGGTGGCGGAATTCGCAACATTCATCTCCCGCCCGCGAGTAAGTGACTGACATGCGAATTTCACAGCTGTGACCGGCTAGGCAAGATCTGTCGGCCTTCTACAAGCAAGAGGCAGCTCAAGCAAGATGGTGTCCGTAATTCTCGCGTGGAGAAGACGCGGTCAGACGATGTGTCGCGGCTTGAACGCAAGCTTGATCAATTGGTCGCCCACCTCAAGGTGCCGGGACAGAGCCTTGGGTCGCCAGCTAGCAGTGACACGTCGCACTTGCCTTCACGTACGGTTCGTTCCTATCCTCCGCGGCATCTCTATCAATCATCGACTGACTTTTGGTTTGACCACAGCCTGATGGTATCTCGCCAGAAGAGGCCCAGGAAAACTTGGCAAGATTCAAACGATGCAACCTGAGATTCTTCCCATTCATCTACCTGCCACAGACAGCAGTGGAGTTGCAGCGAGATAGACCTTGCCTATGGCTGTGCATCACGGCAGTCGCTTCAAGGCAAATGTCGAAACAGCGAGAACGAGTATCAAGAGTGCAAGAGATGTTCGCGAATCGCATCGCTGGGAGGCTGGAGGCTTCTGTTGACCTGCTTCTCGCTCTGCTTTGCTACATTCAATGGGCGCACTTTCAAGGGAAGCATCCGGTAACGATCCGTACATCGATCACGATCTTCTCTCAACTCGCAGTGGCACTGGTTTACGACCTTGGACTGAACCAACCTGTCGCCAAAGATCCGCCACAATTAACGTGCATACCTCCACCTCATCTAAGGCCTCCGCAAAGACAGCCGAGGACTATGGATGAACGCAGGGCTGTACTTGGTACCTTTGTTATCGTCTCCACGTAAGCAAGCCTGTCTCGTTCAATTCAACAAAGCATCCAAATACTCCACATGACCATTACTGACGCAACGGAGACTCTCGTCAGCTCTGAAGAAAATGGATTCTATGCGCTGGACCGCACATATGCAGGAATGTTTGCACGAAATTGAAGCCCATCGCGAAGCCCCGCTGGATGATATCCTTGTGCAATGCGTCAAGATTCAATTGATCGCCGACAGATCGATCAAGTCAGCGTCCCTGGATGTCAATGTAGACCTGGGGCCCAATTTCCAACCACCTCCGAATCTTTTCGCGCAAGAGCTGCTTACACAGCTCGGACTTTTGAAATCATCGATGAGTACCGCAATCTGGCAAGAACGTAAGTTTACCCTGTCGATTATACTGGCTTGATAGGCATGTATCTTCCTCAGTATCTGATCTGACCACCACTACAGCTACAGTTCAGCTTTACTTATATGCCGCCGAAGTCTCCATCATCGAAGCTGCGCTTTCTGGTGACCCGACCGTTGCTCGACAACCCATTATGCATCGAACGCAGTATCTCTATGCGTGCGCTCAAGCGGTGAATCAATGGTATGATGTTCTATTCAGCATTCAAGTCCGAGACATCAACGGCGTGACTACATCCATGATGATGCAAATGCGCCTCGCTCTCGGACTGTTATACGTTTTATCAACGATCGATGAACCAGGCTGGAGGAAAGATGATGTCTCCAGTATTGTCAACCTCTATCCTATTCTCGATCGCCTTGCAAACATACTCTCGCAAGTTCCAGCGGCTGTGGGCGAGCAACACGATATCGACTCTTGCGACTACGAAGACCATTGGTGGATTCACGTCGCTGCTACAGTCAGGACTTTGCGCACGATCTGGGCTGGCCAGGATGAACTTGGAAACAGACTTGCGCCGGAACTGACATCAGTGCCTTCCGGTGGTGTGGGAACGAGCAATCCCATGGTTGGAATGGAGTACGATCTCCCAGGACTCGATTGGTTGATGGACCCGTCGATGATGTCTTTCACGGTGTGAATGACCTTTCACATGGAGCCAGTAGCAGCTTTATGACTCTTCGATAATCCAGATCTACCCATGTACTAGCTTCCGTAAGAATAAATGTCACTATCACTTTTATAATAAGCAGAGATTGGAGCTGAGTAAGTCTCCTACAAATTGTAGGTTTGGGATTTCTGAATGAACAAGATTACTTTGCCAAGTATATCCTTTTCTTCGGCGCTTTGTGGTCACAATGAATGACGTTGTAGTTCAAGATGAGATATGTGACAGGTGTTTACGCAATAGAACACGTCCAATACATACATGTAGTACTTCATCACCAAGCTTAGAGCTACATGTACATTTATCTGTTTAGCCAAGACTTCCACAAACCGTCCAAGCTTTCCCACACGCGGGAGCGCCCGACGGCGGCACTCGCGAACAGCACAGGTTAGAGGCGGGCAAGGACCTCCAGCGGGTGCAAGTCGATGAAGTTACTGCCCTAGCGAAAGAGACGACCACACCAAACCTCGAATCCACCACTAAACCTCACATATCGTCCTTGCAGCTCACCGTTGCATCTAATACCCCGCCGACAAAATGGACACCGAGAAGCTGGCCCGCATGCAGAATGCCGCCCGCACTGGTGAGTGCTACCGTGCTGCGCTTGCAGCGCACGCAAGCTTGCGAAATTGATGGAATTGTCAGGCTAACCTCGTCGCAGGGTAAGTGAAAAACACATCAGATCCGCCGCCCGCCGCCCTCCCAACGAATCAACAAAGAGCTGGAATGGGATTTGTGGCATACCGACTTTCAATGGCTGGTCACACGAGGCGGCATGAGGACTTTGGGACAAGGAACCTGGGCTTGGCGGGGCTTGAAGGCTGGATCGACGGAGAAAAAAAGAGGCTACATGCGATGAAGAACGGAAGCTAATGGATTGGTGAACAGCGGCAAGGGAACTCCCAGACGTGTCCAGAAGAAGGTCCACAGGTCCTCTGGCGCCGACGACCAGAAGCTCCAGGCCACCCTCAAGAAGATGAACGTTCAGCCCATCACCCAGATCGAGGAGGTCAACATGTTCAAGTCTGACGGCAACGTCATCCACTTCTCCGCACCCAAGGGTATGCTGAATGCAGTCCTGCGACACCGGACTAGGATCTTGTACTAACATCGCGCAGTCCACGCCGCTGTGCCTTCCAACACCTTTGCCCTCTACGGCCACGGTGAGGACAAGGAGCTCACCGAGCTCGTTCCCGGCATCCTGAACCAGCTTGGTCCCGACTCGCTTGCCTCCCTCCGCAAGCTCGCCGAGAGCTACCAGAGTCTCCAAAAGGGCGCCGAGGGCGAGAAGAAGGACGAGGATGACGACGAGATCCCTGAGCTGGTCGAGGGCGAGAACTTCGAGAGCAAGAACGACGTCGAGTAAATCTGAAAGAAACTACGTCGCTACGTTTTTGAAAAGCTTCTACCTGGACAGATCTCGGGTGATCTAGTGAATCTCTTCTTTGGCGTCTCGGCGGGGATGCGCGCATGAAATTACGGCCTGACCTGAATTCGGTCTGCAGCATGCCCCTGCCGGACTGTACATGGGGTATGAGTGTACATTAGGGACTCCACGACGCCATCATGAAAACAAGTTGCCTGCCATGTTCATCTTGATTTCACCTGTTCCAATCTTATGGCCTGTTGACTCACAGAGATCAGTTGAATGCGATATCAGAATCATGATCACGCAGCGGCATGCTTCTCTTGATCGGGATTTCAGGCACTTGACTGCCTCACAAGTGACTTGGATCGCCCCTTTGAACAATGGATACGCACGCGGCTTTTGATAATTCACGATGCGCACTCATCCGATTGGGATCTCGCGCTCAGCCTGCTGACAAATTACTGTATCCGCCCCTAGTCAGGGTGTTGTTATCCAAATGGCGATCGGAACTTCTTCAGCAAATTATTGGGCATTGAGGGTAAGCCTGGCATTCGCTTCAATCAGCAGCCACGTGTATTGGCGATGTCTCAAATACATATATCGTCCGACTACCCGGTGTACTGTTCGTGCGCAGTACATGTCTTAAGTAGTGCATAGCCTTAGCGAAAGAGGTGTTCTGGCCTCCTCGGGCCCACCACTCGGATCAGTGTCAGCAGCCACCTTTCTTAGCTACAGGTCGCAGATCGATCCAGAGGGACCTCATTCCTGAAGCTTCGCGAGTCACCACCAGCCTCAGGTATCGTGGCTTTGAAAGGGATCGCCAGGCTGATCTACCTCTTATGACTACAGCCGAGCAATTCCTATTCTCTATACCATGTCATTTTGCCAACATGTCTGTTGGCACAAACAGACCGAAGGATGGCAAGCGATGTTGGTGAAATGTGTTATGATGTCTTTTGCAACAGACGAGAGAAAGCCAACCGGCCAATCAAGACCTGCGCCCCATCCGGACTCCGCCGCTAACGAAAGGCTGAAACCAAAAATAACACTACACTTCACCAATGCAGCAATGCTCGCCCTTTGCCGTGATCTCATACCAACACTTCCCTTCTCACCCGGCCCCGACTCAGTGGTCTCGAAGGTTGCGCCGCCATGGCTGACGGTCCTCCAGGCACATGCTGCGGCCTGCCAGGCTGTGGGACCCGGCGTGGCGTTGGAAAGGTCAGGACATGGAAGGCTTGTTCGCAGCCTCGGGGCGGAACCGCAGTGTTGTACTGCCCGGGTGCCCGATTAACAGCAATACTCTGTTGGTTGGTATGATGTCTTGCTTACCCTTTTCTTTGCTTTCTTTCCTCCGTCCGCAACTATACTGCTGTTTTGTCAGAACTCATACCTTTTGCTTTATATTGTTGGCAGTACATGCTCTTGCCCTTACCGAGCTGACACAGGCTTGAGAGACGTACGCTGTTTGAAATACGCGGCCTGGACGTACCAACTCCATGCTCTCGCTGGAACTAGGTGGTCTCGAGAAGGATCATCGCTTTCAGAACACCCAGGGCTCACGGAGGCTTACGGTATTCCGGATCACCAATATCAACCGCCCATCATGCCAGAGATGGAGTATGCTTCTTTGACTGAAGTAGCCAGAACGACACCAGAAGCCGACAGCAAGCCAGATGCAGCCAGTATTGCCCGACGTAGTATCTCTATATTCTCCCGGAAAGGCACAGAAACTCCAGTGCCAATGCCAGGACCGTTGCCCAACACAGTTGCATCTACTTCTCCCAGTAAGAAGATGAATGGCAACCAACGGACATGGCTGCGTCGCAGGAGCCTCGGCACCCAAAAACTATGCCAAAGGGGCACGATCTTGAAGGCCGTACCGCCGGCCGAGAAACTACAGATGACTAGACTGGAGATGGAGATGGCTACCAGCCCTAACGAAGAGATCATGAGTGCCATCAGTGCACACCCGCCGACTCAGACTGCGTGGAGCGTCTCATCCGACCAGGCTTCGCCGCCGCAGCAGCTATCACCGTCCACACGACTGTCTGCTGGCCTCGATTGGCATGGAGGCATCGTGCCAAGAACGGAGAGTCTGAAAAGACGTGAAACGGATACTCGGATTGGTGTGTGGGTTGATGGAGTTGTACACTGGGATGATGTCTCAACGCAAGAGGACTCCTCAAATTACCAGAAATCGGTACCGGCAAAGACAGAGGTCCAGACCCAATCAGCAATGTCAGGCTTGAACTCGAGGCCCAATCTTAGGATAGCAATACCTGGCTCGGAACATCCTTCTCCCTCGCTAGTATCGAACACATGCCCTCGGCAACGACACTCACCGCCAAGTTCAACAAACAAAGTCGACAATGTACCACCTCATATCACTGTCGATGAAACAGCGGAGGACCATTCGCGCCCTGGAAATGCCGAGATTTACGCTGCAATGTATGCCTCAGTCGCACAGAACATTGTACCAGGTTTACGGGCCAACGACCGACGCAGCACATCGTCATCCACCGCAAGCCCAACAGCGGCTCGTAGCGATATGTCCGAATACTCCAAGCGCAGCTCTGCAACATCCATGGATCATGCGCAGACGTCCGTTGGTCGATCAGACAACGACACAACTCGAGACGGAATCGTAAATATCAACAAGCCTCTACCTCCGGTCCCTGTCCCTGAAGACATGTGCCCAGCTCCCGTTCCGCGATCCGCTTTGGACGACAACGCAGAGCCGAGCAGTGCGCACAACACACAGACTGCTCTTGGCGGTAGGAAAAGTATTGCCAGACTCTCACATGCGAACATGCTGCCGAGACTCAGAATCAGCAGTCAGAGTATGTCTGACCTGGATAAGATCAACGCCGAATTCCTACGCGCGTCTCCTTATGTGCCAAGCCTGTCAGACGCGGCTGTAGCAACTCCGACACTGAGTCAGGCTGAGGATGACTTGCAGGCACATTTAGGTACCATCGCCGAGGTGCTCAAAGATGATGGTGCTGCCGGCGATTGTGCTACTTCAAACTCTGGACATGATGTTGCATGCGAAACTCATGGTTTCGATGTTGCGGACGTCGCGGACGCTGATGTGAAGGGTGTCTCTGCAATACGCCGATCTGACAGTGTGCACAGTGTGATGTCTCCACCTGTGAGGGTACCTACCCTTCCCAAGCGCAGCAGAAAGCGCGAATGGCGGAACTCGACCTTTGTTGACACATCGACACCTCAAGCGATCCGACCACCCCCAAAAGCTCCGGGAAGGCGGAAGTCAGAGTCCTTGGCGGCTCTCCAACCAGCTGTTCCACACTCAGTCTCCAATCTGGTTGGTAGGGTGCTCAGGAGCGAGAGTGAGAAGGTCCAGACAGGGTTCAAGAATCGCGATCTTTCGAAGCTGGTGTACACACGCAGTGCAGGCGCTCCAGAGTCTAGTGTTGTCCCGCAACCGACGGCCCTGGATGGTGATGGAGATGATCAGCACACTACAAACGTCGATACTTTGCCCGCCGAGCAAGTCCTGCTGCGAATCTTGGGCTCCCTCACATCGATGGAAGATTTGTTCAGCATGGCAATTATCAACAAGGGCATGTACCGTGTGTTCAAGGAAAATGAGATGCGACTCGTCGAACTCGTGGATCGGAATGAATCGCTCGCGTCATGGGAGCTGCGAGAATGGAGAGGTACGACCCTGAACGACGAGGACAGCAACACTTTTCAGGTCAACAGTACCTCGGTGACCTACATGCGTTCGAAGAAACGCGATGAGAACACCTTAACAGAGCTGAAGCAGCTCATCCTAGACAATTGCCAATCATTCATGCGTCGGGAAACCGCACTTGCTTTCGCCCATAAGCACCATCCGGATGCCCAACGCTTTACAGACGCTCTCTGGCGTGTTTGGACATTTTGCATTGTTTTTGGGTCGAGGAAATGCCGCGAGGAGGATATCACTGGCCAGCTCGATTGGCTCAAAGGAGGTACCGAAGCCAACAACCAAACCTTCTCTGCAACCGTGAACACCAACCTCGACTTCGATATGGGCTCTGTTCTCTTGAACGCGCCAGATCATTTTGCGGAAGGGAACCGAAATGGCCTGTCTGCTGTTCAACTCTACGATATGACAGAGCTGTGGAATTGTTTGAGCACCCTACTTGCGAACTACCAAGGGCAAACATATCTAGCGAGGCGTTACGGTGTCTTTGCTTCTTGTGATGTCGAAGAAGGCGATGTCGAAATGGAGGAGCATATGCTCGAGGAGTGGACCACTTTTGTGATGACTCTTGGTCTTGACGTGGTCCTTGAGCTGGCCAAACACGCTACCGACCCATCTCGAGGATTTGAGGTGGCTACGGTGAATGGCTGGACCAATTGGACACCCTCCGTGACTGGCAGTAGGGCGACATTTCTAAGAGAGCCGGCAGCACGACTGTACGAAGAGCGTATTTCGGCCGCAGCGATGCAAATGCAAGACCCACACGATCTGGAGAGAAAAGAGATAGCACGCAAGCGCGTGGCCGCTCTAGCAGCTGAGATCCGCCTTCGCCGGCAAACGAGTGGTTACAAGCGTCTGCCAAAGATCGACATGCACAACGAGCGTGCGATGAGCATGGTCAGCCGTCGCTCGAGCACCGTTCCCGTACCCGTACGATCGGTCGGTGCGTTGAGGACTGCAGAAGTCCAACACGCTCCAAGATATCATGCGCACACAGCTCAGAGCGTGAGGCCTTCACAGCGGCCTTCACGTGAAAGCCTTGTTTCGCCTTTGACCTACGCGCCAAGTGCTGCTTCCGCGCGCCCGTCGAGTCCTATGAGCATGTGGTCGGCGCGCCACATCTCGCCTATCATTGAGGACCGCGTGGAGGCTTTCAATCGCTTGTCGCTGGCGAATCTTGACGGCGTGGCGGATTCGACTGTTGAGTGTGCGGTGCGGAAGATCACCGAGATGGGTTTCACGGAGGCTCAGGCCACTAATGCGTTGAAGATGACAGATATGGGCGATGGCCTGAGGGTGGATAGAGCCGTGGACATGTTGTTGAGGACTTGATGGTGTTGCTGTTTGGGCCAGTGTTGGTCTGGTACCGGCGTTTCTTTTCATTTTTGATGACTACGTATGATACCCTCGCTAGCAATTTCATTTTACGTCTAGACCTCTGTAGTGATTGCATTCTCAACAACTATATCAAATGATGTGTCCGTGCCTCGGCCAAAGTCCGTATAATACTCGAGCATCGGGTTTGGATCTATTAAGTTACATGTCACGATCCTCTGCACTTGATGTTTTGCGATTGACATCCGCCGCATTCGAGCAGATCTCTTGTGATCGATGAGATGATTGACTCCAATAAAGCAACAACCAGCTGGCTGCTCAACTGATTATTCTCAAGGTCATTCAGCTAATTATCGTCGTTGCCGAGAAAGTTGATGATCTTTAAACATATTGTTTCCTCGGTGTAAGTGAATTGTTATACCCCAACCCTAACCCCAGGAAAACAGACCAATACAAAGCTTGGAACTTCATGACGCGTTAACGCGTCGAACTCCGCTAAGATGAACATCGGATAGATTGACTACATGTACATATTGACTGTACCACTTCTGTTACCCTACAACAGACCAAACGAGTGTGCCACGATCAAGTCCCGCCATCACCCATTCCTCACCTCGTCCGACGTCTGACTCTTCATCTTGCTAGTTCAGGAGGTGACAGCGACCGCATATACACCGGCGACATCCCCAGTGCTGTCCTTGTATCCCGTACAAACCTCACCATGGAGGTTGCCATCTTCACAAGTCACAGAGCCTAAGATCGGATTAGTAAAGACTCTCCGATGTCAGAATCGATCCGTCTTACCAGTGGAGCATCTCAAGAACGGCGTGAAGATGACTTTGCCGGTCTGACCCTTTGGCGCACTGAACTTCCTCTCGGTGCTTTCAGTCGTGGTCTCTGTGATCGAGCTTTCCATGCTGACACCGAAGGACAGAATGTCGGCGAAGCCAAACTCTGCGCCGATAGTCTGCGTGTAGCTGACTGATCGTTCAACGGAGATCGTGACCTCTTGGCCATCTGCGAGGTTGCTGTACACGACCTGACCGCCGTCTGCGGGCCTGGTGTAGCTCTCCATACCCGCATCGGCGACCCAGGAGTTTTTCTCACAAGTATCGCGTTTGCTTAAGGGAGCTGTGGGTGCGGATCTGCGGCTCGTGCCTTGAGGAACAGGCTGCCCCCTCGCGGCAGGCTCAATCACCGTTCCGTTGGCGTCTTTGAGATACATTCCTCCGGACACCGACCCACCAGAGATAGAGCGTTTCCATGGTGTACCTGCACTCTCGCAGTCATCATCACCGCAGCAAGCTGTGGGTATGTTTGTTAGCGTGGTGCCGCGTCATCTGAAAGATGTGCATTTGGCTTACTCTGGACCATGAACGTTTTTTTCAAGGGAAGGACGGAGCATGTGCTGCTGCTAAAGGCGCCAATGATGGTTCCACAGCCTAGCTGCGACGTGTCCGCGGGCGACTTGACTACGATCTACCGTGAAGAGTCAGTATGCTGATTGCTTAGTGCATCATGCCGAGAACTCACTTTGCATTTCGGGCTTTTAAGAGAAAGAAAAGTCAGTGTGCGGAACGCTCAGTACATTATCTGAGGACTTACTCTGGCTGGAACACATCCAAGAAAGGCTCAAATCCGCTAAACGTCGTCAGAACCAAATTTTTCCTCGCCATATCGGTAGTCGAGACTTACCCGCCGTCAGACGAAGGGAAATCGCCGCCAGTGAAGAAGTCCGCACTGTTGTAAACCACACATTCAGGAAATCCAGAGCCTGCGCTTGCAACCGAAACCGGGCAATCGCCGCACTGCGCATCTTTGCAGAAGCTGAAAGGCTCATCGGCGGCAATGACACTACCCACTGCGAGGGCAGACAGTATCGCGAGCTTGCTCGATGACCAAGTCATGGTTTGATGTTGTCGTTTTGTTGGTAATGGTGATGTCTTGTGGTTTTGGGTACTTGAAAGACTGAGTGATGATGATGATGATGATGGGAGAGAGTACTGAGGACCTGACCATCGCTCTCTTTATACACCTATCGACTGCAGGCAGACACGCAGCGTGAGTCCATCCTTGTCTTCGATCACCCATATGATGGCTTGACTTAGCTACTGATCATTCCAGTGTGTTGCGATCGTCATACAATGGTCCATTCGAAGCGACCAACATGGAGCATCAACGCCGCTTGATCATAGTTTGCCACGGTTGTTCGTATTCAACCCCTAATGTATGATCGATGCACCCTTGGCAAGAGACTACCAGCGGTCACACGTAGGTTGTGATTGTGGATTGGCCGCATAAAACCGACCACAATGGACTTCCACCGGTCCATCAGTGATGTCAACGTTACAATTAGTAATCCTCCTGATGAAGCGGTATATTTCCAGTTATAGTGGGTGACCTGCAGACCGGACTCCTCTCCACTCCGCCGACTGCTGCCTTTGGAAGTTGTTGGTTTTTGGAGACATAGAATCCTTCGCTCAGCTCGGTCCCACAGCCATGACGTTTGTGAGTTTGGCAACTTGCACAATTGCGTCGTCGACATGAAAGTGCAACTGTGAGACTTGGATTAACCATGATTTTGACGAAGATCGAGACAATCCGTCGTTGTCCTCTCCATGTATGAGCCAGATGTGCGCAAAATGTAATTGCGGCAGTCACGCCACGAGTCATGGAGTGAGTGAGGTGTGATTTGAGGCGAATTTTGGCGATCTTCAGCCGCCGACTTTCCGGTGCATCTCCTCGACTTTCTCAGCCAGACACAGAGAGAGAGTCCAACACAACCAAGCTCCAAGACGAGCCGTACCTTGATACGGCCCTTCCCAGATCAGTGCTCTAGCCTGAAACCAAATTCTAGCGAGATACTGATTTAGCCGTTTAGCACTGCGATTGTGCTGCGATTGCATGGAAGCGAGAAAGCACCTGGATCGACAGTTCTTCCAACACAGCCCCACAGCTTCTTCGCGTAAGGAGTCAAAGACGCGCCCTAGATCCCCGAACAGGTGTGACATGTGCTTCGAGCAATACGACACAATGCAACAAGACGACGATCGCTCTCTTGTAATGGATCTGGCCGTACTGCCCTACTTCGCGAAACCGTGTTTCGGAACCAAGCCGGTGTGTTGGTTGACGATTGCCCAACAGAGTAGGCTTCGAGACTTCCGAATTGAGTCGTATCAGAGGATTTGTGACGTCTTGCTGGAGCCTGGAGTAGTAGTCCTTGACGAGGGATACATCGATCGGCAGTGTGTGATGATACGAGGTGTTGGAACGATCAACCACGCTGGAAGTGGTATCTGACGCAAACAACATGCGCGGACTTGAACGAATTGATCAAGGTAAGAAGAAGTGGCGAGGTGCCTCGCAATGGTATAAGACACGCGGTGGTCGTCCCTCTTCTTACTTTCAGAACTCATCACACTCACCTCGTCTCTACCAACCCAGCCTCAACCCACTCAATTGAACCACACTCAATCAATATTCGACCAACACAACAATACAATGCATTTCGCCGCACTCGCACTTTCCTCGCTGGCCGTACTCCAGCCGGTGTTCGCCAGATGGTACGGACTTGGTAGCGATCTGTCGTTCTAGATCGCTTGCTGACAAAGATTGTTTGGCACAGGAGCATTTCCGGATGCGAAGACGTGGGCGCTTGCAGCGGCGAATGCAGTAGAATGATCAGCGCTGAGGACGATCAGACCTTCCCATGCTCGTCCGGCACCTTTACCCACGCCTTCAAGCTGGAAGGTGTCGAAGCCGCAGGAGGTAAGTGTCAATTGCATGCTGAGACTAGTGATTGGAGAAGGTTTCTGACTTGTTCGCAGTACGTAACAGCACCGTCGGAAATTCCGGTTCTTCAGACCAATATCTTCGATCGTGATGAAACGGCGTCGCGAGACGACGAGACGATAGAAAAACTGACTTTGCGATCTTACAGAAGCGAGTGTACCTCTACGCCGACCCTTCATGTGGTGGCCTTGGCGGTGAACCAGTGGGTAGTTTTGTCAAGGACGGTTGTTTCGTCACTGGGATGGAGGTAAGTGCTACGACTTTAGCGGGAGAAACATACCATGTTTTACTAACGTTATAACAGTCTCCCGTCGGCGGAATCAAGGTGATTGATGTCGAAGACGCATAATGAAGGATGGAAAATGTGATGCGTAGCTGTTCGATCGCTGTTCGAAGAATTGGCAAGAAATCTTACTCTCGACCTTTATCCAGATTGCAATACATTGATGAAAGCGTACCTAAAGACTTGATGAAGCAATTGTGTTCCAGTCTCTCTGAGATCAGCTGGTTTGGACCAGAAGTTGTTGTTTCGATTTCGTTGCGCTGTATTCTTTCGGAGACTCGGAGTAGTTTGTTCCGGAAACGCCCGATCAAGTCTTCGTTTGCCTGTTTGGCCTGTCACTTCTTTCCACTTCGTATTACGACGATAGTATTAGTATACTTCACCTAGTATTCTATCAAAAGATGTCACTCGACACAAAGGAAGCAAAAAAGCACTCACCGACACTCACTTCCTTGCTGAAGGCTCGCCCAGCCCCATCGCGAGAAACCAACCTCCTCAACGCCGCGTTTAGCAACACGAAGCCCGTCAAACCCCCTCCCGGCGAATGTTGCGGGAGCAGTTGTGATCCATGTGTTATGGATCTTTATGCTCAGGAGCTGAAGGTTTGGAAGGAGTGTGCAGCATTCCGCAAAGTTTTGGATCATGCGGCGGAGCAGGGAGCCGAGGCCTTGGCCGCTGGATCTGAGAGCGTGGAAGCGCCGTCGTCGTGCAAAATGCCTGGTACTTTTGAGTGGTAGCATCGTGTTGCTCATCTTCATGTCCAGGAACGGCGATGGACTCGACTATACTGTTCATCTGGCCTGCGCTGGTAGCCTTTACGCGATTTCGAGGCTCGCAGCAGAGTCACATCCTGCCAGGCAAAATAGTTCGGCCCAGACATGAAGGCGAAATGAGTGTGCGTACAGAACGCTGGTGTCCAACCGCCACGACCGGGGCTGTCTGAAGAAGATGGCACTGCTCACCTGCAACATGTCTGGAGCGGAAAACATACTCGGCGTGGTTGCTGGTGGCGCCGGCCTTGCGTCTCTGTCTATACAGCTGGCTGAGAGCGCAGTCAAGTTGAAGAGACTGTATCATAGCATGGAGGACGCCCCGGAAACCCTTAAAGAGGTTGCAGACAAGCTCGACATCATGTCAATAAGCCTCAAACATCTGGAACGACATCGACAGAGCGAGACTCATGGAACTGATCTCTTGGAACAGTGTATCGAGAATTGTCGATCACGTACGACCAAGATCAACCTGCTCACAGAGAAGATTCTCGAAAAGCTCAAGAAAGCCTCTATGATGGGCAGACTCTACGCTGCGAGGCAGGAGCGAGATTTCGACAAGCTTCTGGGATTCATGTATCACGCAAGATCGGCTCTGCACTTGGCTGTCACTCTCTACCACGAAGCAGAAGGAGACAGAAGATGGGAAATCCTGCAAAGCGAGATTACTAGACAGAGGGAACAAACGGCCATGGTTCATCTGGCAGTGCAAGCGGCGCCGGCGGCACTGGAGCATTATCCCACTGGGCTACTGCGAGAATCACTAATGGAGCCTCACACTCGGCGCCGAAGGATACAGGAGGTCCAAGGCGCCTATGACGGCTGTGAAAGAAGAGAAGATGACGACGAGTCTAGGCAACCCCAGGGACTATCAGCATACCGCCACAGAAACGCCCCCGAACACTCCGACTCTCCGCCTCCGGATCAAGCTCCCTGCCCTCTTCTCTTCCCGCGTATGGGAGGTCGCAGCGAATGACGCAAAACAAGGCTGGGACCTGATCTTTTGACCTTACACTATATGCCCGCCAAGTTCGCGAATTCTTCAATGTTGCATGATTGGTGATCTTGAATGGTCGAGGGAACATCTTACCCCAGCGACTTGAACGATGGAATGTAATGCTGAGAGAGGCGAAAGCCGACTTGGAATGTTACTGCGCAAAAGAGTACGATACGTGGAAAAGCCTGCGCGCCATTTCTGCACTCCGTTGCAGATCTATGAGGACACCTTTCATCCAGCTGCTCAAAATCGAATTTTGCGATGAAAGACAGAGCTGCATACCAGTCTTCTAGGAAGGTGCGATCGTTCCAGTCAGGCGATTGCATCTCATCCCGGAAAGTTTCCATGAATCTGGGAACCCCCTCGAGACTATCTGCTGGGACGTCCTTTCCAATACAGAAGAGGAGGAGGGATCTTGGTCTCTAGTCGATGAAGGCGTCCTCTACAGCTAGTCTACGTATAGCGACCTCCCCAAACTCGAATAGCCAAAGGTTGCGGATTCGTGACGTTCAATTTGAATGTTTGAACATGAATTTCATTATCTGACCTCAAGCACATACGACCATAGGTCAGTGAGAACTGGGCATCCCGTCCGCTCTGCCATACATAAGCACTGAACCGGGCGACTAGTACTAGAGTGGGTGACCATCTGGGAATCCCGCCTGTTGTATGTT
>Ga0265797_10001444_pt1 | contig 41677 bp, 46 predicted proteins | sample P2T30metagenome_FD_192433 | JGI IMG/M metagenome (GOLD analysis project Ga0265797, IMG submission 192433) | Plant litter microbial communities from East Loma Ridge, Irvine, California - P2 T30 | ecosystem: Environmental > Terrestrial > Plant litter > Unclassified | place: USA: California...
ATGATCAAGCTACGCAAGTGTTGTGGCTGCCCAGTCACCAGATGGACCTTGCGCAAAAGCATCGGGGGTTCGGTATCATCGACAGGGCCGAATGAGCCAACTTGCACCACCATTATAGACACAACTTGGTTCATCTAGCAGTGCTCACAGTCAAACGTATAAGACAAAGATCCAGCCCGAGAGTAATGTCTCTTTTGCAACACACCACAACTATACTATACCACGACAGCACAATCTAAACTCAACCATGGTGCAATCCTATCTTTCCTCGACCTTGCTTTTCTTGACAGCAACAGTCGCATACGGACAATCGAATGGGACTTATGAGCGTCCCAACAGCAAATCTCCCACCGGAGTCAACATGACCGAGTACGGCTGCGGCGCTCAGTGTCAGGAGTTCGTCGCCAAAGGCACCGTCGGAGACCGCGAGGTATTCGGCGACGTACCCTTCGATGCAGCCTTCTACGCAACGTCCAAAAACTTCTCCGCCGAACACAGCAAACCCGGCGACCTGCTGAAGATGGAGCCGTACATCAACGCGACTGACTCATGGGGCTTGCCGCCAGGTGCAACCCTATACCGTTACCAATACGTCTCCGTCAGCGAGAACGACACGATCGTCCCCGCCACCGGCTCCATCATCCTTCCATTTGTGCACGAACAGCACAAGAAGCCTTTGCCAGTGGTAGCATGGGCCCACGGAACGATCGGCACTTACTACGGCTGTGCGCCATCGAGCTCGTACAACATCTTCGACTACACCGCGTGGATCCCCCTCTACTTGGCAGGCTACGCCGTCGTCGCCCCTGATTACGCCGGTCTCGGAAACAACTACACCTCCCACCACTACCTGGCCAGCACTCTGCAGGCCAGGGACATGTACTATGGCATGGTAGCCAGTAAGAAAGCTCTCGGCGACTTTATCAGCAACAGATGGGCGACGGCCGGCCACTCCCAAGGCGGCGCCGCCGTTTGGGCACTGGTCGAGAGCGAAGAGGTCGGCAAGTCCACCGCTTCCTGCGCGGAAGAAGCGGCCCTCGAATTCATCGGCGGCGTAGCCATGTCGCCTTCCCCTCGAATCGCCGATCACGTCGCAACCGGTATCCGCGAGAACAGGACCGAAGCGATGTGCGCCTACGGGTCCTCCGTCTACGCTGCGCTGGAAGCCGCCGAACCAGGTTCCGGAGGTGGCATGATCACGCCCGTGATGAAGCAACGTATCGTCCTGGGAGAAGAATTAGGGGCGTGTTTCACCGTCGCTGCCGCGTTGGGATTGGAACTGTGCGAGAACGGAGGCCAAGTCTTCAACCTTACTGCGATGCAGCACTACCAGCCGCTCTACGATTTCCAGGCCAAGTACGGCGCCGGGCTCGGGAAGAAGACCAAGGCGCCGATGCTGGTGGTGCAGTCGCAGGGGGACTCTACCGTTCCTTGGACTATGACGCTTGAGGCGTGGGAAGCTTCGTGCAAGGCTGGCGGGTCGCCGGTAGAGTTGAGTCTTTACCCTGTGCTGGACCACTCTGCGACTCCTGGAGGCTCGTCGTTTGAGTGGCTTGGGTGGCTTCGCGAGAGGTTTGAGGGCAAGCCTGTGGTGGATCACTGCACGAAGCGCAACTACAAGTCTGTCGCCAAGGCTGATGCGTATCTTCCCCTTGATGAGCTCAATTGAAGGATATTGTGGTGCTATTGGCTGGATCTAGAAGGTGTCAGGGACGATCATAGATGGGAAAAATTAGCGGGAGACTGGTGGTGGCAATTAGGGGAGAGACTGAGTAGGGAGCGGTGAGAGAAGAGGGAGATGAGGCTAGGGATTAGAGACAATGAATGAAGGCCAAGGCCGACTATGTTGATTTTGCTTCTGATCTACTGTCTACCTGTTACAACACCAATCCCAAGTACTTAAGCATGCGGATGTCTATCTATCCATGCCGTGTTCCCAAATTCACCCGATGGGAATTGGAACACCCGGTCCGGAGAGGAGAAGGGAGCGTACTGCTTCTTGGTTAATTCAATCGTCACGTTAGCCGCAGCGGCTCTGCCTGTGGCATTGTAGCCCGGGCCGTAAGTGTGGTATTCGGCCATGGAAGTATCTGTTGCGAGAGAAAGAGTATCAGTGTCGACTTCCACAAACAAATGGCTTGCCCAACATACTCTGATTGACCCTCGGATCAGTAGGACCCCACTCAATGTATCCGCTCGGACGGATACTGTCATCGAGGTAGGTGTTTGCGAAGATCGAGCGGTGAAGTGCATTCCACGGCCGGCCAAGAGCGCATTCGCCCTCAATTTCAAGAGTCGAGTTCGCTTTGCGCACCACGCTGTCGTCGATGTAGACACCGTACTTGTTCTCAAAGGTCGTGTTTGTACCCTTCCAAGCCGTGATGCCGCCGCCACAGCCGCGCAGAGTGATCTCTGAGTTGGTTACCCAGCAGGTTCCGAAGCCATAGAAGAAATCGGTTTGGCCGGCTATCTCACAATCGTACATGTACGCATTTCCCAATTTGCCGACGTAGATCTGAGGCTGGTGGTTAGTGGTGGCATCGAACGGCTGGATGTGCCTCGCTTACGGTGTCTTGGTAGCTCAGAAAGCGTGAGTAGTAGAAAGCACCGTTGGCATAGGACAGGCTTAATGCTAAGCTGGGTCCAGCAGCCCATGGCAGGTAGTCGTTGATGAAGTTCAGATTGTACGTCCTGAAGTCGCTGTTACCGAAAGGAGTGCCTTCTGGGATAGGCCACCCAGTCGGTCCGGTGCCGGTGAAACTAGCGTTCAAAGTCGGCGCGACTGTCAAAGTGGATGTGTATGCGTTGTCGAATGTAGCGATACCGGCGCCGGTAGCATTGTGCCATACAATGTTCACCGTATTCTTCATCTTGTCGTTCGGTGATGCGGTCATGCCGAGTAGGGTCAATGGGCTTTGGCGGGTGATGTTTACTTGCTCGGTGTAGTTGCCAGGCTCGATGACAATCGTGTAAGAGTCGTCATTGTCTGGGATGCTGAGGACGGCATGTTGAATGCTTTTATGGACTCCGTGTGGGCCAACGAGCAACGTGTTCTTGGGACAGCCTTTCAGTGCAACGTTTCCAGGTTTTTGGCACGCTTTTCGGTTGTATGGTGGTGACGGTAGTGATGATACGGCCAATGGCAACGACAGTAGAATCCAGGTCCAGATCATGTTGATTGACGCTGGGAGGTACGTAGCAGCTCAACAAATGCTGGCGATGCTGGACGATGGCAAGAGAAATGTCGTTCCAGGATTGCTTTTAAGGCGCCTCGAGACTTCATATTGCTTGATCATTTAAGCTTATCCGGTCTTTGTAATGGTTCCGGCAATACGATGTTAGCCGGTTAGAAGATGTTAGTGGAGATCGTCTTCTCCGCATGGAGACTGTGGGCGGCCCAGAATGATCCACCAATGATTGCGCTGCATCCAACTGGCTCCGATACACGGGCTCCGCACTCATGGCCATTGCGTGGAGGCCTACTTAGACATTATCAGTGTGCATGGTAAACTCGGTGGTAGGGCTTGGGGTGAATGCAAGCAATTGTCTGCAGAGATGAAACCAAGTGTATAGAATATGAGAAGACGGCAAGTGAATGTTCACAAAAAAAAACTGGGTATCAAAATTTTTAAGAGTACGGCGGTGTGAAAGGCCGCCATTGATTGTCCTATGAAGAGTCCAACTCCGTCTACTTTTCGCCTATCAGATGTAGGCATCGTCTCGCTGAGCGCGTAGACTTGAGCTAACCTTCCAGTGACTCGACCACTGGCGTAGGTCGTCGGCCCGGATTGAACATCTGGTACTTCAACCACTCTTACACAAGAGTAATCTAAGCCTTGTGCATGGAGGAAACGCGGCGCTTGCGGAGCTCGTCCTTCTTGGCCTTCTCCTCGTGGACACGCTTGTGCATGATCTGAGCGTACTCGTTCTGTGTGGTGTTAGTCCGTGTCCAGATATCGATATCTCTGTATTTTGTGTGACTTACGGCAGCGTCCTTGGAGGCCTCGGCCTGGCGGCGCTTGAGTGCGATGCGGTGGCGCTTGTGCTGGAGACGCTGGGGGGTGACGAGACGCTGGATGCGAGGAGCCTTGGTGTAGGGCTTGGCGCCCTCCTTCTTGGGCTGGACCTCACGACGGATGACGAACTTGCGGACCTGGATCACAATCACATTAGCATTGGCGTTCGTCTCAGACTCAGCCCGCCGCAGCCAAAAGGCACGGAGACGGGCTGGCGAAGAGGAATAGAGCCTCGCGGGAGGTACTCACATCGTCTTCCTTGCTGAGACCGAAGAACTTGCGGATCTTCGTGGCGCGCTTGGGACCAAGGCGCTTGGGGTGGACGGTGTCGGTAAGACCGGGCAGCTCGGCGTCACCCTGCTTGACGATGGAGAGGGCGAGGACGGCAAGGTCGGCGGCGACGATGCAGCCACGGACGGACTTGCGCTTGCGCTCACCAGTACGGCGGGCGCGGTAGCACGAGTGGCCGTCGGCGAGGAGCAGGCGCACACGGGTAGGGTGCATGACACCCTGCTTCATGGGGAAGCCCTGCTTGTCGTTGCCACCGGTGATCTTGAAGACGTAGCCCTTGAACTCGTCGCCAACGGAGTCGCCGGGGACTTCCTGACCCATGCGGCGGTCCATGAAGACGCGGAGCTTGCGCTCATCTTCAATCTCGATGAGCTTCTGGGAGCCGTTGGCCGGGTAGGAGATGTTCAACTTCATCTTGTCGGGTCGACGGTGTTGTGGCCGCTTGGTGGTTCGAAGTCGCTTGGTCGAGAGGAAGTGGTCGCGTGTAGTTGGAAAGTTCTCTCTCAAATTGCCTGCCAAGCGCCGCTGTGGGTTCGCGATTGTGTGTGGAGACGGGAGGGTCCGATCCAAGTGTTGCCTCAGGCATGAACATCGTTTCCAAGGCAGCTCAGCAGTCAGTCGGAAGGGACCAATCTACAGTAATATACCTGACTGTATGATTACACTATACAGCTAACTAACAGCAGACACACCGTTCCGTTCGATACATAGGTTTTCGATACAGCAATTGCCTGACGCTCTATTGGTTCGTCAGTCGACACGCCCGACTGTGCTTCGCCCGTCGCGATTCAATTTGAACACAACAAGAACGATCAGAGTGTCTCTCGATCAATCGACCAAGTGAGGTCAAGAAATGTGGCAGCCCATCAAACCGATGTGTAAATTCGGATTGTCTTCAATGCATTTCCTGGCTTAGCTCTGTGTAGCCTAGAAATCGTTGTGTATTACGACAAGATCCTCAGCCTTGTCGTATACCAACTTGGAGTGTTGCTTTTGCTGAAATCGTTCCAATAGCAGGCTCTTCCAAAGTGAATCACATACAGAGTACTGTAGTCAGACCGGATCATTCGAAAGAATACCTTTGAGCTCGCACAGGGATGAAGTGTAAGTGAATGTTGTGGATCGCCGTTCCGCCTTAGGGAAAGCGGTCGACTTAGCTTCCCAAGATGAGATGAGGACCCCCAAGCACCGTCATCATCAACAGGGACGAAAGCGCATAGGAGCAATGCTCTCCTAGCATCCAAAAATAATCCCACCAACGACACAACACCATGTCAGGACCACTCCTCTGAGCTCCCCAGAGCACGAACATGCTGGAGTCTGTACGATGTCATGCGCGGCCCTGAAGCTGCTCCCTTACCTCGACTAATATGCCTCCTCTAACACCGCCCTCAAACATCCGCGCATTCGTACACTGGAGGGAGCCCAGCATCTACGCTGGAGAAGACGTGGAATGCATCATAACCTTCAAAAACGTCGCGACACCTCCTGGACAAACGCCGCAAGAGGAGGATGAAACACGAACGCCTTACGCCAATGGCTTCTCGCGAGCCCCATCCGCGGTCGCCAGCAGGAGGTCGTCCATAGTTCAAAGCAGTGTACAAGGCAGCTGGGCGCCGTCCTTTTCAGGATCAAAGCAAATCCCGAATGGAAAAGGTCATAGGCCAGCATTGTCGCTCAATGTGTTGAGCGCACCCTCACGAGGCGGCCCACCCAGCGCTGGCCTGCATAGCGCACCAATGCCGGGTCGACCTACGACATCTGCTCGCCCTGCAAGAGGACATGGCCGGTCACTTTCGATCATGTCGTTGGGTAGTGAGGCGGCCAGCGACGGCCGACAGCTCATGCCACCGCCTACCAGCAAGAGACCGGCAAGAGGGCACACACGGAGCGCGAGCCTACAAGTCACGTCGAAACCTCCGCCTCTACCGTCACCACACGTCCCAACCATGTCTTCGTCCTACAGACAGCCTTCACCTCTATATGAGTCTTTCACTCCTCCGGGCGTCCCAGGAGATACTGGCGAGCCTCCCTCAATCCAATCGCCAAGGCGCAGGCCAGGCACTGTCTCTGCCGACTTCACACCACGTGCGGGAGGTCATAGAAGGAATCCCAGTGCGATGAGCGGTGGACTGAGCCCCGACTTCGAATTCCCACCGCGCCCACAGCCCATGAACGACCGCCCCCAGCCCCAGCCTTCTCCACCGAAGCCCATTCGAAACCACTCCAACATGCATTCTAGCCAGAACCGTGGCATATCTCCGCGACCTCCTGAGGGCTGGTCTGGTCCGATGAGTAATCTGCACCCTATCTCGAGAGTAATCACCGAATCCTCCGCCGGCGGAACACCTCGCAGTAGTGGTGACTTTTACAGTATGAGCAACCACAGCGATGAGACTCTTGCATCCGAGCTTCCCTATCAGAACCAAGCCAATGGAAGGCTCATACCCAAAATGCCACATTCCCGTCAGGCTTCGCGCTCAATGCGGCCCACCGATAGCTCTCCTGCAGAGCCCGAGACTCTCATGATGGGCCACGCTCAAACAACGGGACACTTCACTCTGGACGGAAGTCTCGTGAATGCGGCGCCATTCGAGGACGTCAAGCGTAAAGGTGTCCAAGGTGGCGGCGGTGTTGTTGGTGTGGAGCGCTCAAAGCGAGCTTCCGGTATGTTCGGTGCATTCAGCTGGGGCAATCTCGGTGAATCGATTGGCGGACTGCTGGGCAACGACGATATGAGCTCGATGGCACAAATGAAGGCGACTGCAAGCTCAAAGACCGTGCCGCTGCTGTCAACACCGCAAAGTCTGCTGTTCGTTGATCTCTGCCTAGCTCCTGGTGAAAGTGCGAGCTATCACTATACATTTGCATTACCACGCGGATTGCCGCCGTCGCATCGCGGAAGAGCCATCAAGATATCGTACCACATTTCGCTCGGTATACAGCGTCCCGGAGGCCAACCAGTCAAGCAGATCGAAATCCCGTTCCGTGTTCTGGGCAGCGTCAACAGTCGCGGAGAAGTGCTGGGACACGATCTGATGTCGCCTTACATCATGTTGAAAGACTCAGCGCGTACGAAGAGCATCTCGGCGTCTCCTTCGTCACCAAGTGCGTTCCCAGCATTCCCTCCCAATGCAGATAAGAAAGCCAAACCAGCCAAACAAGCATTGGAAGACTTTTTGCGCTACTCGGAGCGGCTGCTAGAATCACCGGCGGAGGCTAATGGCGTTCTCCTTTCTCCAACAATACCGATGTCACCGGTCTCACCAGCCCTCTCGCCCTCGATATCAAGAACACAGAGCCATGACGAACCACAACCGACCACCACCAAAGAGATAATAGACTTTGCTATCCTCCGTTCGAATCGCACCAGCGAACCCGGGACATCTCACAGCTCCAACAGATTCAATATTGCGCGATCAGGCCAGCCCGTGGCAGTACTCACACTTCTGCGCCCGGCATATCGACTTGGTGAAACCATCATCGGCACCATCGACTTTGTCACGCCCTTGTCATCGCGAGAAGAATCAAAGCAAGCGCCGACCTATTCAGTCAATCTAGAGCTGGAATCAGCAGAGCGCATCGACCAATCCCTGGCCCTTCGCAGTTCCTCCTCCATCCAGCGCGTCACGCGCAAAGTCCACGCATCGCTGAGAGAGAACTCGCTGTTTGCGAAATCCATCAGCTTCAGCATGGCGATCCCGGCTCAAGCGACTCCAACTTTCGAAACCACCGGTGTGAGCCTGCTGTGGAGGCTCCGCGTCGAGTTCACGACTGAGCGACAGCAGATGCCATGGCAGGAAGAGGGGCTGGAGGTCGACGAGCTACTGGAGGAGATCGGCCGAGACGAAAGAGGTGCAAACCTGTTGGCGAAAGAAAAGTTGATGGCAGAGACCTTCGAGATCGCCGTTCCGCTGAGGGTCTACGGCGCACATGGCGTTGATGGTCTGGGTAAAGACCCAGAGGTCTTGGTCATATAAAAAAAAAAACTACAGCCGTGTGTAATGATATGAAAAGAATTGTTTAATCTTCTTCATCGGCAATGGCTTATACTTAACCCCCTTGCAGTGCGCCATCGCGAACCATGTCGCCGCCGTTGATAGCATCCGCCCAGAAAGCCGTTCATTGACCTTTGACCTCACGTCTGAAGTCTGACATGGCAACGTAATCCTTGCTCGGCCCTTTGACCATATGCGTGACCTGGAAAGCGGACAATGTGATCCCCTTCATGCGGAAGCGATACTGAGTTCCATACATGTCGTCCACACAAAGATGGTCAGCTTTGGCCACACACGCGCCTTCTTCGCGCGCTTCCTCGGGCGTCGCGAACGAAAGGTCGTGGAACAAGTAGTCCACCTCGAGATTCCGATCCGGCTTCACAAACCACACGCTCATCTGATCTTTCGCCTCCGAGTAGCGGTAGACGTACCTCCGGCTGGCAGTGATGGGCTGCGCGCCTGTAGGCGTGAAAGTCCCGGTCTCGATGTACAGGTACTCGAGGTCGAATTTGCCGCCGCTCTTGTCTGGTGTCGGGAATCGGGGAAGGAACTTCGCGGTGCCGGAGAAGACGCCTGATGGCAGAGCGCCTTTGGTGCTGGTGATGCGGCGGTGCAGAGTCCAGGTGCCGTGGAGGGCGCGGAAGACGGCGCGGGGGACGTAAGTGCCCTTTTCCCGGCAGGATGTCCATACTTTGTGCATGTCGGCCATGATCTTGTCGGCTTCTGATTTCTCGTCGGTCGATGCTAAGTATCTGGCGGGCGAAACGGCGCCTTCGCGCTCGGCGAAGTGGCCGTCGTTGCGTTGGAGTTGCAGCTCCTGGGCGAGCTCTTCCATGTAGCCCAGGTAGTCCCCGAACCAGTATTGTGGAATGTTGAGGTCGCGGGCTTGCATTGCTTTGCGCAGCTCGAGTAGCTTTTCGGCGTCTTCTTGGGGTTTCTGTGGTGGTGTCTTGTCTTCGAGCCAGCGTGCGGCTGTTAGTCTGGCTTGCATTTCCATGATGGGCCAGTAGGGGCCTTCGTAGAAGCCGATGAGGGCAAGGTTACTGCTTCTCTTGCTCGTGGTCTGCCATTGCTCTAGGATCAATGGCAGACGCATGCTTGTAGGGTCATAATGCAAAGCTCCTTTCCCGGCGGTGGTCAGCATCCCGAGAGCTGTGGCAGGGCTGTAGCCAGTTGCGTATACAACAGCGCCAATGTTTGCGATTGTGTCGTTGTCTTCGCCAAGGGTGATGGTCGCGGAGGTTTCGCCATTGGCATCTGCTGCAATGCTGGTAACACGGCCACCGCGTACTTCGATGAGTCCCGACCTGACATATTCGGGATAGCTCTCACTCAGGGCGACTTGCACAGTCGCCCTCTCGCTACCTTTGGGTGATATCAATGCGTCTGCGCCGAGATCTGATTGGTTTCCACCGAGCATGTTCTCCATAACTTGGTGAATCATATCCTTGACTCCATCTGTGATTCGGCCAGCGTTTCCTGTGATGGGTCCAGGTAGCCTCCTCGCCAAGTTGTACAAGTGAAAATCAACCGGCACGAAACTCGTCGCCTCCTCGTCTGTCGGGACAAAAGGAGGAATGCCATACAGTGGACGTGGCGTTACGTGCACTATCCGGCATTCCGCGAATCTTTGTTGCAAAACAGTATCGGGTGACCACTGTGCGTTGGAAATGTGAGAGGCGACGGCAGCGGCAACTTCGCCTGAAGAATTGCCGCCGCCGATGACGAGAACGGTCTTTCCCACAGAAGAGACGCTTTCCGGAAAAAGGTCGTTGAGGTTGCGGAATCGAGAGCTGTGGATGGCTTTGATGGGTAAAGTTTCGAGGCCAGTACAGACAGTCTGTTGCAAGGGTCGTGGAGTTGAAAAGAAACCCGAAGCCACAATTAGATGGTCGAATTGTTGCTCTTGTTCGACACCATATTGATCCTTGACTTTGACCATCCAGTGCTCCTTGGCCCCGTATGCCAGCTGCTTCCTTATTGTAGTCGCGGTGACCTCGTGTCCGTACTGAATCGTGCCATCGGGAATGAACTTGGCTTTGTAAGCTTCCAAGTACTTGTTCACCTGCCATGCTTTGGGGAACATTGGAGCATCGCTGCCAGTATTCTCACCGTCTAGTCGCACAGAATTCCAAGACAGATCGGAGAATCCCACTGTAAACCTTGAGAGATTGGTCGGGGTCTGTGGACTGAGATAGTCGCCGACAGACCGTTCGTCCAGTGCCCAGATGCCACCGAGTCGGTCGGATTTCTCATAAATAGTCACGTTGCATTTGCCAGTCTTCAGGAACGTCTTTGCGGCCACTAGACCAGCTGGCCCAGCGCCAATGATGCAGACAGTCTTCTTTGCTGCGGCCATGTTCTGAACGGCTTTGACACAGCGAAGTCGGAAGATATGGTGAGGCCTGGTGGGACTGACCTTCTCCAAGGTCTACCAAGAGCTTTGTCTGGTTGAAAGCTATGTTTGTACGTTCTGTCGAGAGAGTCAGCACTGCTCAAAGACGTGTAGCCATAAGGTAAGCACGCATGCCTGCAAATATGACTCAATTAGTCAGCAATACTCACACAATATGGATGTTTCTTAGTCGCTGGATGATGTTAGGCGTAGGAGAGATGCTGAGATCAAGACGTTCACTGCGGCTTGGATGATGTTCTTCTGAAGGTCGTTGGCTAAGGAAATAGAAGATAGAAGTGCCTCAAGGACGAAGAGATATAACCAACCCTAACCCTAAACTACCCAGCACCACAATCACATACATTTGCCACACGATAAATCGAGAAGAGCAGCTCCAAGATGCGAATACGGTCTATAACACATCTTCTCGCACAGTCGCCGAGTTCGCGCATCAAAGCTTCGCCTTCTCCGTCTTCTGCCCTTCCTGCTCGCTCCCCTTCAACAGACTCCCCAAAGGCCCCCTCACACTCCTAGGCACACCCTCTTTCGTGACCTTGTTAGTCTTCCTATCGACCCAGATCTGCGTAAAGCCTCCAATAGCTTTGACCTGCTCCTCTCCCTCCTGGAAGATCGCAACCTCATACACAACCGACGAGTTACCGATCTTCACAACCCGCAGCCCGACTTCGAGCATTCCAGGGTAATGAGCTGAGCCGAAGTAGTCACAGTAGCTGTTAGCGACGAGGCCGATGTGTTTGGACGAGGAGGTGCTGTATCCGCAATGTTGGATCAAGTAGCTGTTGATAATAGAGTCGATAAGGACGCCGTAGATGGGGTTATTGAGGTGGTGGAACATGTCGTTGTCTGCCCTGGATGTCTTTTGGTTAGGATTGTGTTTAATGGCTTGGATGAGGTTGTCGTAGGTACCATCGTGTTCTGTAATCCTCGCGGTATGTGTAGTCGCTCCGGGTTCTTTGCCGCTTGGAGGCCAGGTCTAGACCTAGGGGTTTCGACATAGTTGATATACAGTATTACTTTTGGGGGACTTTGTTCGTGCTTGTTTGTTCTGTGATATGCGAGTTGCGTGTCTTTGATCTTGATGGCTTCAATGTTCTTTCCGTTCCATTCGCGACGCTGTCGATCTTGCCGAGGTCCAGCTTGCTTCAGCGTTGTCGCCGGCCAGGCCATCTTTTTTCCTTTCAAGTCACATCGTCTCAACCATCTTTCTGATACTATATCGCTTCGAGAAACCAGCCAATGTGGTAAACGTGTACCACTCAAGCCCGTTAGACATGGAAAGGTTGCCAGCCCACCACGCGCAGTTCAAGAACTCACGGGTCGCCGCTGCTCCGAAGTATCGGCACTGTCGGACAGGTCCATGATGGAAACATTGCATTATAAGTAGATCGCAGTTCTCCTCAACATATTCATACCGTGAGGATGCGCATGCAAATCATTATCATCCAAATCAAACTTTTGCTTCTCAAGCAGCAGCAGCAACAGGCTCTGCCTTCTTCACAGCCAGATCCTCGGCCTTCACACGACCCAATCCCTCTTTACCGTAGTAATCCATTCGGTACCTCCCTTCCTTCTCCCACCCATCTCTGCAGCCCAGCACTACCAAAGCCTCGTATGGTGTCAGCAAGGGTCGTGGGAAAGCATAACCCCAATCGATGCTCAGACGAGGACACGCCACCTGCACCCAACACTCGACGTCAGGCATCATAGCCAATTTGCCGGGGAAGATCTCTGACAGCAGCAAGTTCACCCACGGAATGCCTCGTGAGCGCAACTCGTTCTCGATCATAGTCATGGTGTGTGGGTTGCCTTGTCGGCCAAGGGCGCCGAGGATCAGTCCCCATTTCTTCGCCTTGCGAGCACCGGTCAATGCTTTGGTACGGTCTGAGAGCAAAGTCTCGTGGTCGTAGACTTCGTGTGTCAGTCGTCGTGAGTACGGGTCGTATCTGTAGGCAGGAATAGAAGGGTTGTGGATCATAGCGCTTTCCAAGTGGAAGCGTCCGTCGCCAAGGTAGAGGATGCAGTCGACTGGGGACTCCTTGGTGTTGGAGAGGTGAGGTGAGGTGCATCCAAGAATCTCGCCTTTACTGAGCGGTGCGATTTGGGGAATGATCACGTTGAACCCAGCAGCACGTAAAGGTGAGGCGGTGCCATGCAGAGTGGCGTTGAACTGGATGGTTCCGACAAGTGCGATTGTGCTTCCGGTCTTGAAGTTGTTTTCTATCGTGGCGAGAAGGTGATCGACGTCAATACCAATGTCGACGAAGACATAAAGAGTCTGAATCTGTGTGATGTTGACGGGAATAAGGCAGGAGTGCGCGTAGTGGATCAGCATATCGCAACCAAGAGCACGAGCCGTGTAGTCGTCGATACAGCAAGCACCATAAGTCACGTCGCCCATGATGGTGGTCGATGTGCCAGGACAGAACTGTGTGATGATGTCGCTGATAGTCGTGGCGAAAAGAAGCAGGCCTTCTGGCAGTTGCAGGGCAATCTTCTTCGCGCCAGATGTTCGCACACGATGGATGGTCTTGTGCAGCTCGAAGCTGTAGTTCTTGGGCAACAAGGCGATCGCCTCGTTAATGGCCTGATCATGGAGGATCTCATCGGGAACATTGTTCAAGGCACGGGGAGCGCGGCGGCGGGGAGCGACTGCGCGAGGCATGAGCTGAGTTGTTCATTGTACTGCCGGGCTGTATACGAGTAATTTGCACCTTGTACTGCTCCACTATCCTCGATCGTGCCACCTTCGTTGTTCTGTGTTTCTCCCTTTGCTGCGGCTTTTGCATCTGCTGCACGCCTTCCGATGAATCGTCTCTTGGGCGTTTTCTTCGCTGTCTCATCCTCGCCATCTAGGTCGACGGGTAGCTCAGGGCCGAGGTCGGCAATCGCGCGGTCTTCCTCCATAATGTGTGAGTACGATCAGTTTCGTTTAGGTGATCCAAAGGTAGACGTATGTATGTAGGTATCGGGGAAGATGTTGTGAACAAAGAAAGTGCTCTCGATGTGAGTCTCGCCCCGCGATCTTCAAAATTCCATGGAAGGCCGTGCGCCGAATACTGACTCAGCCTCTGCTTCGACCACATGTACCTACCCTCACTCAAGACCTCAAGAACTCAAGACGATCATCGATACGTGTATCTTTTACAGAGCCACCCGCTCGGCGAATGCCAGCTCGATATGTCTATTAAGCCTTCAACATGGCTGCTGCGTACCTTGAGGCAAATCGGGTCAGACGACTTGCAGTCAAAATCACATGCAGTCTTTGACCCTTTGTCGCCGCGCGTGGTCGGTCCATTGTCATCTCGTTCCATACTCACGTCCTCTGCTTTGTCGCTTTGTAAATTCACTTATTCCATTGTATGCATCACAATTCGTATAAACACTTCCTTGCTTCCTTCTCGACTCACTTCCTATTCCCTCCATATACATTCCGCTAACAAAAACCAATACTCGAAACAACAAACCACCTCCACAACACCAAAACACCACAACAATGCTCTTCACCATCGCCTTCACCTACGCCATCGCGCTAGCCGCCACCGCCGTCCCGATGGTCGCAGCCGAATACCAGTGGAACCCTAAGCTCCAGATTCACACTCTCGGCGACATCCCCGCCGCTGGAGCCAAGACGCCTGCTCGCGCAACGCAGTGGATGGGCCGCTGCAATGGTGGCGATATCAATGTCGGCGGCTACGGCTGCGGCAACTTCGGTAGCATCGGCACCGTAATCTATGAATGCGTCAAATACAAGAAGGACGGCTACTGGCTCAGGCGCAAGGAGACGTGCTATTGGGCAAATGCAGTCGGGGGGCAGTGTGTCAAGAACTCGCTCAAGAATGGCGCAAAGTTCTACCCTCTCGTTGACAGTGACAAGGTTGTCTGTGTTCAGCCGACTGACATCTAGGCATCCAGGTCCGGAGCGAGAACTGCGACTAGGTAAGATGACAGGTTCGTTACTGATTTCTTTTCTTTTTCTTCTTAGCCAGCCCGCAATATGAATTTCCTTGGTTTCTTTCCCCTAATCTTACTTGTAAATGAGATAATCACTCTCTAATAATTCATGTAAATTGCGCTAAAGTCTAATGCTGAATGTAGGTTATGAGCATCATGCCATCAACGCTCAATTGATCGTTGTACGTCCTGCGTTCGAAAAACGAACAAAGAACGACCTTGGCTTTGTCGCTTTATGTCTTCCTTTGTCCCATTGTCCGAAAGACTCTAAAAATACAAAGCCGCATAACCTAACCTCTCCAGAACATCTCCCTTCTCACTTCCCACTCTACATACATACCATTCTGCTAACAAAAACCAACACTCGAAACAACAATTCAACACCCCTACAAAACTACAACTCCCCAACAATGCTCTTTACCAACGTCTTCACCTACACCGTCGCGCTCGCCGCTGCTCTCCCAATGGTCCTGGGCCAAGATTCGAGTCCATTCCACCCGAAATACGCCTGGGATGAGGACCTCAAAGTCTTCAAGCTCGGCTCAATCCCTTCCAGGAGCACCAAAAACCCCAACCGCGCAGCAGACTGGCTCGGCCGCTGCCACGAAGGCCAAGTCGGTCGTGGCTCGGACATCGGTCTCGGCGACTACGGGTGCGGCGAGTCCAAGAATCTCGGCACAGCCATCTGTAAGTTCAACCTCAATCTATTTCCCATCCCTTCCCTCTGCTTTGCCTTCAATGTTCAAATTGGCTGACCTTTCATTTTTCTTTCCATCTAGACAAGTGCGTCAAAGACAAAAAGACCGGCGAGCCCTGGCTGAAGCGCCAGGAAGTTTGCCGCTACGCCCGCTCCGCGCACATGGGCGGCGGCCAGTGTGTGAGGAACCAGCTGAGGAAGGGCAGGAAGTTCTACCCGAGCGTCGACGGCAACAAGGTCGTTTGTGTTAATTATCCAGATGTCTATGGCCACAGTGAGTGAGGCTGATGACTACCTACGATGCCATGTTTGTTTGTCGTTGGTTTTCATCGCTTCTGTTTTCATTAGCCCGTAGTCTTGGATATTATTCCTTTCCTTTCCTAACCAAATCAATTTACTTTTCTTCTTTGCTAAATTTCGAGCTTCACGTGATGATCCACGTGCATAATGTTGGGGTCGAAGGGTGAATGCGAGTACCTAAACGAGGGTTTAAGCCCAAGCGGCGACTGCAACCTCACCAAACGAGCGAGCACGATCAATTGGGATCGATCGATCAGACGCTGGCGATCAACCCAAAGATCGGTCTTCCCTAGTTGCAAACAGGGCGTCGCGCAGACGCTGGCTCAACCAAGATCTGTTGCCCGACTCCCGGGATCACGGGTGCATTGTCGATGCCTTTTCGGTGCAGGCGCCTGAAGGCGCTGGTGGCGTATCCCAACACGCCGGCGGGCAGTCTGCACGTGCAAGGCTTCTGTGAGCCGGCTCACGAGGTAGGTTGCTTTGGACTGACTGCACTGCGGTGAACATGTGTGCGAGCCGCGTGTTTGGTTTCTTGTATACCGCAATGACGCAGCATGTGCTGGAAGGAGTTCAATGGTGAAGAGGTAGGTCGACGGGGCGCATTAGACGTGACGGGTTGAACATGTGGCGGCTGGTGAGCGAAAACGCGGGTTGGGGCGCTGCGTGTCGGCGGGTGAGCGCTATGCGAGACTGCAACTTCAGGTATGCAACAAAGGCAGTCACCGACAGGATCAGGGTGAATGGAAATGCAAAGAGGTTTCCATTTTATTACATTATGCAGCTGGCAAGAAAGCTATGGGTACAGCAGGAAAGCAAGACAGCCCTCGTCTCAATCCACCGCATGGATGTAATGACATAAAGAAATTCATTCTCGTGTGATCGCTGTCGTTAATGCATGCAAGTTGGGTATCCCATCATTAAACACCCTTTCAAACGCCATTGTGAGCCAATTTCCCGTCGTTAGCTACGGCCACACAAGGGACGTAGATGCCATACAGATAGCAACCTTGAGGCTGTAGTGCAGGCGAGCTGTGCTTATGCAGATTCCATCTTAGACGAAAACCAAGGCAACAGCGAAACCACCGAGAGCCATGGGGAACTGGAGGCTACCGGCAGCATTGTCGGTTTGCTCAGCCGGCGGGGCGGCGGTGGTAGAAGCCGAGCCAGCGTCAGCCTCGCTGCTGGATGCGGAAGGCTCATCAGTGGATGACTCAGTCGGAGCCTCGGTAGTGGACGCAGCAGAAGATTCGCCCTCAGTCGGGGAGGCGGTGTAGCTGGCGGAGTCGGATGGAGAAGCGGTCTCGCCGCCAGTCGGGTTGGCGGTGACCTCGCTGCTCATGGAAGACTGAACGGAGCTGACGTAGCTGGAGGCAGCGGAAGAGTCGGTGATGGAGCTGGGAACCGGAATGGCGACAGTGGCGGACGAATCGACCGGGTTGGCAGTGCTCTCACCGACGGCCGGAGTCTCGGTGGGGGGAGACGGGGTGACAGCCGGGGTGGTAGCCGGGGCGCTTGGAACGCCAGACTCGGATGGCGGGCTGGCGGAAGAAGCGCCTGGAACGACCGGGACCACAGAGGAAGCTATGGAAGTCTGTGAGTTTTCCGCGTCCGCAGGATTTGATGAGGCATCGGGAGAATTTGAAGGTGCAGCGGTAGGTGAGGAGGGATCGTTCGTGGGTGCGACATCAGTCAAGCCGTAGCTCGAAAAGAGATCGGGGACGAATGTGAATGATGGGAGTGAGGAATCGGTGGCTTGTGCAGAGGCATAGGCGGAGATTGCGCTGTAGTATGCAGATGACAGGACGGAGAGGGCATTGATGCTGGTTGGACCATTGCTGGAAGCTTGACGAGCAGCAATGGGAGGACACTTACCAGCACCACAGTCGGTCTGAGTCTCGGTGACAGTGACGGTCACTGGAAGGGCGAGTTAGCGCGTGTTCGTGGGATAGACTCTTGGTTTATGGTTTATGGAGTGAGCAAACATACCAGTCTGGCCAGTAACGGCGGCGACGAGCGCGGCGATGCCGAAGAGGACGGCGGAGGAACGCATGTTGATGTTGATGATGTTGTTTGGGTGATGTGATAAGCGGATGCGGCGGTTGTTGATGGATGATGGGGATGGTCGAAGATAGAAAAGATGGTTCAGTGGGGAGAGAAAGTGGGTATGTTTTGGAATCGCGTGTTTGTGGGAGGGATCTGGTGGGCTGGGAGAGCAAAAAGTATAAATGTTCCCAACTGTATATGCTGGGAAGGAGCGAACGACGAGCAGCGCGCAGCGCGCACGTGCCACACTGATACCCGCCACTCGCCTTGTTTCGTTTGCAGTGCAATCAACTCAATCAAGTCCGTGGCGTTCGCCGCACACCTCACCGCGTTGCGTTGTACGGCATTGCGATGATACCTGCATCGAATGCTGCGCGACGTGCATGCGTGCCGTGCGCATGAAACCCGTTCCTATCAGCATTCAAGACACCCCTGCAGCTATCCCACATCCGAACCCTGGAACAACGCATGTGGAGGCCTGTGTACCATTCGATCAGGCATGAGACATGAGGACGACCTTGTTTGTTCCCCCGGACTGCGCTTCCAGGAGGGCGGAAATGTGATAGCAGCGACCCTGGACGCTGCGCGGTGTGAAGTGAGGTTGGGAAACTTGAACGCGGTGGTTGGATGGGTGACGTTAAGCTGCAGCTAGCGTTTAGCGTGGGAATCTCCTCGCGTGCTGCCCTGCCATGGACCTGGATCCTATTTACCTATCTATCAAGCAAGGAGCCAAACGACTGACGATATGTACCTGCTTACTGCTGGACCAAGTTTAGCTGAACGATTGACATGAAAGCTCTCATGCAATCAAGACGGCAATCCGTCACCTACGCAACAGCCACTATCGGCCAAACTTTACCAAGCAGGCAGTGATGCATGTGCAACCGGACTACTGTTCTGTGACGCCTTGTCGCGACGGATAACAACATTCCCGTCCAGACATATCGTGCGCAAGGAAGCAACGCCGCACAATGGACTTGCTACTGTGGCAATGCCAACATTTTCCACGGAGCATTCTGTAACCAGTCCGGCTCCATGCGCGCGAGCCGCATTCTCTCGATTCGTCGAACCACCAAGGGCGGCTGTTCATCATCCCTAAGTTCATGATCGAATGCTACGACACAGTTTCTCCTAGATGTTGGCATATTTACAGTTCAATGCAGCGAACACAGACGCGCGTTGATTCAAAGATACCTTACACACACTACCTCTACTTATCGCGCTGCCTGCAGTCGTGCTGACGTTAGGCAGGGCAATGGCTTATGACTTTCACTAAGAGGGGTACATCATCGTGAGAGTGTGGAGTATGAAGTATTAAGTATGAAGTATAAGACACACGTCTGTCATATGAAGGTATATTCTATTTGCTGTCGCTGGTCCACGCGTAACCAAAATGTCAAAAGAAGATCCCATACAATCTCCGAGTATACCATTCGTCTCGAACATAGAGTCGCAAGCTGAATCCATTGCTTCCGGCATCGTTAACGGCTTCTACAGGCAAATGTTGAGGCTTCGCATCTGTCACACTGATGGATGTTAGCAAAGTTCTTTGCAATCATCTTCGAGTATATGTTGTGTAGTCGAGTGTTGTCAGACAGCAGTTGGACTATAATGTTGATCGACATTGTTTATTAAGCAAAGGTCTGTGATATTATATGCTTCATCACGTAACGTGGGAAATGCAGGGGAGAGGGTGGGTGTAACCGGGGGCGTGTTGGCATACCTGTTGGAGTGAGGCGAGTGTTGCTTGCCGGCGCCGCATGTGCAAGTCAAGCAACACTCGCGGTTGTGGTGAGTGAGAGGAAGAACCGCTCAGCTGCCTCCTGCAAAAATTCATTTGTACACTCTGATCCTCGTCCCACCTTCCAAAAGTGACTCGGCTTGCGGATCCAACCATCACCACCTCCAGAAAGTCCGCGCTCACGACCAACATTAGCGCGATTCATGGCGTAATTGCGGCACCTTCTCCCTCCGCATACCTCTACAACATCGAAGCGCACATGGAGCACCTCAGTCTCCATGATGCCGGCCCACAAGGCCAGCCTGGCCCACAGCAGATGGGCCAGCAGCAACAAACACTAGGCATGCCGCCTCCGGTACCACAGCTGCCGCCGCAGATGTTCACGACGGCCGCGCAACTGCTGGACCTGACGGATAGTGAGTTTGTGACGTGAAGGCACGTATGCTGGACCGGGTGCGCTGACATGGGTGCTCTGAAGAGAAGCTTATGGTCGCCCTGAGAGACGGGCGCAAGTTGATCGGCGTGTTGAGAAGCTGGGATCAGTTCGGTATGGCAATGAGCAAGGGACACAAAGCAGGGGGGATGATAGAGGGCTGATGCGAGAGCGTACAGGAAACCTCGTTCTTCAGGATACTCTGGAGAGGCTGTTCGTGCAGAACCTCTACGCCGACATCGAGCGCGGTCTCTTCCTCGTAAGAGGCGAGAATGTGTCACTTCTGGGCGAGATTGTACGTTCACCATCACATGCGAAGTGAGATTGGCATGCTGACCTGTCTCAGGATCTCGACAAGGACGACTACGTCCCACCCCCCTTTGAAAAGGCATCTGTTGAGACGGTCTTTGCTTTGAAGAAGGCTGAAGATGCGAAGAGGAAGAAGTTGGATAGGTCAAAGCAGAAAAAGCTGGCAGCGTTCGGCTTCGAGGGAGAACACCACGGAGAGGCCATTCTATGAAGGAACGTCGATGTGACAAACAAAATGCCTGACAGGGCAAAACCACTGGAAATGAGGCGGACAGGCGACTCCCAATTGAGTATTTACTGATGTTCCATACGTCTTGAACATGCGGACGTGTTCATGAAATCTTATCCACTGCTGCATTTATCCATTGAATGTGAAGAGGACAGGGTGTGGATGTATGTCTTGAGCTGTATGTCTAGTGACATGTAGTAGGATCTAGAGCACCGGCTACTCCTACAGGTTCCCTTGCGAGTACAATCATACAGAGCACACGACATGATATGCTACCTTTCAACACGCAAGCAGCATCCCAAGCTTACCACAACTTTGAAGGCGACTGGCACAGTATCACAAGGGCATAGCTTCTACGGTTAGCGGCGGCCCGTGCCGAATACTTCACTAACCTCCAGGCTCGACTCCTCTTTTACCACACAAGCACACTATCGACACGGCTTTGCCACACGCAAACCTCATCGTTGCGGATCTAAGCTAGAGACTTCCAGACTTACGAAGTGTCGTATGTACTCGAAATTTGTACACTGCCAACGACGCAACTTCTTAATTTGAGGTGTGAAGTGAAGTGAACGGCGGCTGGTCCCGCTCTTGCTCTTGCTACTACCATCTGAAGGTGCGTTGAGATCGCTCTTTCCTCACCCGTCGAAAAAAGCAAACAAACGCATGACTCTCCAACCGTTTGTGTAACATCAAAATGAAGACTTGCTACGCTCGCTTCCTGCTGCTCCACACTTCAACAACACCAACAACCGACAACTGCCTGGCTTCCTTTCACTGAATTCGCTGTACTTAGCTCTGGATCTGGCCAGAAGGACACTCTTATTCACAGGAACCCTGGCCACGCATAAACTTGAATCATTGGCCAACTCTTCACTTCGGACGAAATCGACAAGAGAGAACCAGCACAGAGATACAGCACAGAGACACAGCAGAGCAACAGCAGAGCAACACGCCACATCACACATAACTTCTTGCAAGACCTAGTTCGACTTCTACTTGTCACGTTTTTGCGCTTCCACAAAAAGCTAACCAATCCGTTCAGCCATTACCCTTACTACCTCGATTGGCAATTCGACGACGCTTTCCCGTACAGCATCCAACAACGCGCCCAACTCCAGCAATTTGCGGACGGCCTGGAGTACCCTGCAGTAACGCCGGCTGCCGTCAACCAATTCGATCAGGAACTCACGGGCAGCTTCGAGCACTTTGCAGCAACTTCAGCCACCTTCGTTCAACTCGATCCGAGACTGCAGGAGCCCGCATCGATGTCGGCCGTCGTCAAGCAACCTGACAAGACAGTCGCTGGTAGGCTGGATCAACCAGCAATGCCGGCCGCCGTCGCTCTCGGTGGCGACCCAGACGTCCACATGATCGACGACGACGACAATGATCTTCCTACAGACGACGACAACGTCACTGAGTATTCATTCAAATCCGAAGACTACCCACACGAAAGCGAGTTGGAAGACTCGGACGAAGAAGATGCTCGCTCGCACATCAGCCTTTCCTCCACCGACGAGCCAGAAGTCTGCGGCGTTCACAATGTAGTCTGGAAGGACTTGACCCCCTCACAGCGTATGACTTACGAGCGGATGTTTGGCACCCTGCCGGCGGAGCCTCTCAACGGGTCATGGAGCTTCACAGAGGACTACCAGGCAGAAGTGGATCAGCAATGCATCGACTACAACAAGGTTTACGGCCTCAGAGGGTGGTTGATTCCTCCCCAGGAAGCCCAGACAGTGTTGAACGGAGTAGAGGAGCGTCTCAGAAAGCGGGTAGCTGGAATGCCCATCTTCATGCCACGCATCAATGTAGGCCAGCCAAGACAACCGCCTTTTCCCTTCGCTCAACAACAGCAGCAGCAGCAGCAGCAGTACTATCACCAGCAGCAGCAGCACCACCAGAACGGAGGTATGCCCATGGGCATGCATCCAGGACCAATGCGTGGTACGACATACATGCCGGCGCAAGGACACCCGGGCATGCCCCGTCAGCTCATGATGAACGACCCCAACAACCGTGGCTTCAGGAATGCTCCTCCGACAATTATTACTCGACCACCATTGAAAGGCCCCACCCCACCGTACCCCACCCGCACGAGGCCAGATTTCCGCAAGACTGTTGGCAAGTCGGCTGGACGCGGTGGTAAGACACGCCGCCAGGCCGAAACCGACGAGTTTCCGTGGAACCGACAGCTCGACTTCATCAAGGCTCGAGAGGCATTGAAGACTGGGACACCCTGGGATATGTCGGTCTACGACAAGAATACAATTGCATCCATGGAGGCGACTCGCTCGCGCAATGGGCCAGTTCTTGCCAAGCAAGAGATGCAGATCACTATGAAGCAGAGTAAGTCATTGCACGTCCCACATACATTGGATTGTCATTTACTAACACTGTACCAGAGCAATCCCGCAATCAGAACAAGGGAAAGAGTGCCCAAGCAAACCCGGAAGCCAGCTCCGAAGACGATGGTGATCGTGAGGTTGAAGCTGAGCACGAAATCGAGGTCGAGGAAGATGGCGAGGGCGGACTGCGCATCAAGGCGAGCAGAAAGAAGAGCCGTGCTGCTGGTGAAGCCGGTAACGACCCATACCACTCGGGAAACTTCGCCTTTTCTACCGATGAAGACACCAAACTTGCGGCTTCCATGGGCATGCACTCACCCGAAATGTTGATCGAGGCAGGCGAGACCGACAAACTTCCACTCGACAAGCTTTCGCTTATCAAAATCTGCTGGAACCCTGGCAAGAAGGGAAATTCTCAGGAGCTCGAACAAGCCGTGTTCTCTGTGAAGGATACTGTCGTCACCCGCAAGATGCTTGCGAAAACCCCCATCCTCACTCACCAGGCGGCCGAGTGCATCATCGACTTCTGCCCTGATCTGCTCTGGCGTGACATTCTCCTCCGCATTCTCAGTGAGGCAAGCTACAGCAACAAGGACATTCGCGACCGTTTCTGCCTCAACGGCTCTTGGTCAGACAGGGCTACTATCGCTAAGCGTCTCGGTGCCGCCCTCGGTAAGGATACAAACCCGCCTCGTGGCAACGGCAAGGAAGCTGCTCTGGACTGGTGCGAGACCAACAGGGACGACTTCGACAACTACCAGGCCTTCTTCGGCAAGCGTCCGCCGGCGCGTCGCACTGCGCAAGGTCGGAAGAAGCGCCAAGGAAACGCTAAGGCTGGAGACAGTGAGGGAGACAGCTCGCCGGCCAAGGGTGGTGATGACGGTGCTGACAAGAAGGTTTCGGCGGTGGCAACGGATGGTGCTGCTGAGAGTGGGAGCGCGGTGGAAGAGTCTGATGACGATGATGCAGTTTCTCTGCAAAACTCTGACGACCTTGATGCCATGTCGGACTGATTTTGGTCAGATCGCGAGGCTTGGTGGCACTGTTTGCGAAGCGAATGCTGAGATCGTAAGATCTTGGGCTGGCTTGGGCGAATGTTTTTTCGCTTCATGGTGCACAAAAAGCAGGTGGAGATTACTTATGTGTTGACGGAGTCTTACGACTGGTGCTGCTTTTCTGTTGCCTCCGTCTTGCTTTGGTGCTGCTTTGATTGTGCTATTGTACTGTGTCGGTGTCACTTTAGTGTTGCTTGGGACTTTGGTAGGCACGATACCCCAAAAAGTTGGTTTCATTGCACGCGTCTAACGTTCACCGTCTTCTGTACGGCACAACGTTCTCTTCTCAACCCGTGTTTGTGGTTGGTGACGTTTGAGCGGAAAGCGAGCAGGCGGCAATACTCTCTAGGTATGTTTAGTTGTTGTCAACAAGACTCTCCTAAGCTGACATTACCTTGAAACGAAAGCACTAACGGAAGTCAATGCATCAATAGTCACAAATCCAATGCCATGTACAGCGCGTGTGTGTTTGAAAGAAGTCAGTCTTAGCTCCTGCCAACTCCCGACATCGTCACTGCTGACAACAAGATATCAATCTGTACGCATGTGCCTTCACTCTTCGCCGAAACTCACTACACCAACCATTACGGATCCCAGAACGCGACAATACATATTAACGCCTACAGTCATTTGACTCAACATCCCAATCGCTTCCACGCCAACAACTCCTACTATTGCTCCTTGAATGAAATCAAGCGCCATCTTTGGAAATCAGCATGTCATCACCGCCAGACTTACGGATCAGCGAGCCCGCAGAAGACGAACCCGAAGGAGATTTGCAGTTCTCTTCCCTACACCCGACCATCGCGTCGGCACAAGAGCAGGATCATGACCAGGGTGGCCGTATGTCCCTTTTGACTTCCTCCTCCAGGTTCAGACCAAGCACACCTTCACAAGCCAAGGACGTCGCAGGAAACCAAGCTCAAGATGATCAACCAAGGTGTCCAGCGGATTCCATCGTCGAGTCAACAGAGGCACCATGCGACTCACCAGCGCCTACACTCGCACCGCTGCCCCCTGAGCATCAAGTAGCCGACATAACCGCGGAAAGCAGCGCTTCCAATGAGAACAAACAAATATTGCGCTACGTACGACCAGATGCATTACCAATGGTAGAGCCAGCGTCCAGTCTGCGGTACATATATACCCCTCTTCGCCTGACACACCCAGACGTGCGCCCGCCATCCGCTATGGAGCACCGGACTCGTTTGCCATCCCCGGACATCAAGACTCCCATACTGGGCCAGAACGCTGCGTTGTTCGGCAGGCTTGAGTCGCATGGCAAGTCAACTTACACTTCCGAACCACCACAGCTGGAGGAGCTCGATCCCAGAGACCCTCAAGATGAAGATATCTTGCAATTTTCGGACGAGAGACCCATGGCACCCAATCGGCGGCTTGACGTGGATCGCCTGCAAGGACGAGGACAACCCACGAGTACTGTCCGGGCTGTTCAAAAGGGCGCATAGAAATTGCTCGATGGGACAGAATACGTCGATCCAACCCGCAGGCAAGCCATGTCGGCGACATTGTCCGCTGAGACTATGGCAGTTGTGGCGCCACCCGGGGATACCTGGGATGCGGAGGGCAATGAAGAGGCTGTGGTCAGAACACCACAAGGGCTGGCGAACTACTCGGAACGTAACTTCAAGGTGAGCAAACCGGAACCGAAACCGAAACCGAAGAAGAAGCACAAGAGGTTTACCTCGCCCGCACCTAAAATCGGCGATGAGGGTGTCGAAGCATATCAAGAAAAACTCAAGAGTCTTTTGGATACTGCTTTGCCGGTAGAACCAGCTCCAATGGCATCGTCTCAATCAGAAGGAGAACCAGAGAGAGATGGTGTGCAGGAGTACGGGGATGCTCTCAAGGCTCTTGCGGAAACTACCACATCAGAACCAGCACAAGGTTCGATGGCACCGCCTCCTCGGCCAAGAGATAAACAAGAGAGACAAGACACTCCGGAACCGCCGCATGCCTCGACTCCGCCGCCGTCTCAGGGGGAAAGGAGCCAGGAGAGACAAGACACGCAAGAACCGGAACAGCCACCTTCGTTCCATGAGCAAACATGGGAGTGGAAACACTTTTGCAAGAGATACCATGGTTACAGATACAGAAGAGACCGCCCGACGACATGCGAGCTGGCTAAGGTTATCGTGGTGCCAAAACGGCCATCACGACTCTCTCAAGTACACAACGCTGAGTCTGATGATTCAACAATCCCATCTTCCAACCCGCCACCTACGCCTCTACCAAGGCTATTCAGCGCTACGCACGGTCTACTCACACCCGGCGCAATACTGGATTACATGAACCATTTTAACAACCGGCCGGCCAGCGGCCGACCACTCCCACGCGCCAAAACCTCAGGCCTCGAAATCTTCTACCGCGCACCCCCAGAATCGGCAGTAGTAGCACCAGCAGCAGCAGCACCCCAATACGATGTGAAAATCCTCCACTGGAGAATCTCAAAACAGATGCGCGACCTTTCCTTCCTCCTCGAGCTCGTCGGAGCCCTCAACGCCCCGCCGCTCTAGCAACGCGCGGTAGACATGATAGGCCCGAAATGGGACGCCGTCATCGAGCGTTACATTATCGACCTGCCAGAAGAGGTAGAGATGGACTTGTTGTACATCACCTGCTTCAACCACCCGGCGCCGCACAGCACCTTCGAAAAGCACATCTGGGGCTCCGAACTCGTTTCGAACCGCTACTTTGCTTTCTTTGTCTCCGATTCAAATTGCAAGTTGACTTCGGCTGCGGAATACAGACCGCGTAGGTTTTACGGGTGGGCTATGGGGGGTGAGTGGGATGCCGCTTTGCAGAAGTACTGGAAGATGAGGCGTCATGCTCGCGGTGTGAAGGAGACTTCGGCTCAGTTGCAAGACGAGATGCCCGATCGCTTCCCCGGGCCGGATCCTTGGCTCAAGTATCTGGACTCCGAACAGGATGTGGGCTCTTCTGAGCCGAAGAAGAAGTTGAAGGTCATACTGCCGCCGCCACCGACGACGAGGCCCAAGAGGAGGAGGCGGCCTTCGGATCCTGCGCCTGGATTCGATGCGTGGTTGTCTCGGAGGAGGAACCTCCCGTTTTCGCTTCCGCCTTCGCTTCCCCTTGCGGCTAATTCATCGGGCGGGAAGGTGTTGACGCAGCCTCTTGAGTCTCAGGCCCTCGCCAATGCCAGGGCTTTGTACAGAGAAGCGACGCCGGAATTGTTCGACGACGATGATCTGGACGAGCTTGTTTCGGAGGATCGATTCCATGACGAAGATAAGGGCGATAGTGAGGAGGACGCTAAATATAGTGACGAGGATATTGATGAGGACGAAAATATGCGTCTTGCAATAAAGCTGAGCAAGCAAGATCAAGCGGAGCGTGAACGGCGGAGAGACAGCGGCGGCAGTGATGTCGACGCTGGCGTCGGTCCCGCTCCGAAGGAGGAGAAAGAGATCCAGCCTTCTTCAGGGGACAACAAGATGGCAGGCCTACCTTTCCCGACCTCAAACTCCGGCAAGAGTCCGCCGCAACCTTCCGAGCTCTCACCACAATTACCGCGACCTTCGTCTTCGATGCTGCCGCCACCGCGGCCGTCAGCTTCAACGCTCCTTCATAAGACCGACGAACTCGGCGACGAAGAACCTTCTCCAATCTTGGATTCTCCCAGAAGTCCGCCGCTTCCAACTTCACCACCACTGGAAACGCCTACATCGCCGCGGTCGTCATCTTCAATGCTCCCGCCTCCATCCCCAAGACCCTCGTCTTCAATGCTACCTCCACAGCCCCCATCGCCGCGACCGAGCCAGCTGTTGTTGCCGCCGCCACCTTCGACACGGCCGGCGCCGCCTGCGTTGCCGCCAGTGGTACTTGAACGGAAGAGAAAGTTCCGTGTTATAGATCTCGATGCGGACCCGGATCTTGATGAGGAGGACGATAGTGATAGTGATGATGATCAAGTTGAAGATGAAGACGATGAGGACATCGTGATGGAAGACGCCGATGACGAAGGACGATAGCCGCGTGGGTAGAGATGGGCTTTTCCTTTGCGAAATGCATGCTACTGAGAGCCGAGAGGCTTGGGTCTGGGAAACAACCACATTCGTTGGAAAGGTTCTGCTTTTCGCTTTCGCTCGGGGGTGTTTGCCAGAAAGGTTGGGAGGGCTGAGCCAAATGCCATCGGTTCTGGATATATGTTAGATCAGGGCGATGATTTTTAGTGTAGGACACTCTGGTAATTGGAGTGTATCGGATGAAATGGACGAGCAGCTCTTTCATTGCGCTGCTGGTCCTTGCTTGGATTCCATTTATGTTCCAATGCTCGCTTTTTGAAAAAGGGCGAAAAAGATAAAAGGTTGCCGCCCGTTGAGTGGAGCAGGAAAAGGGGCGATCGCTTTTCCCCCCTGTTATTCTATAACAATCCCTCCCAGAGATGCCCGAGACTCCCAAACGTGAAGAACTGGGTGCGCGCGGCAGAAGAACCTTCCAATTCCCTCCATCTCAACCTCGTGCGTGCGTGCGGCCAGGAATGATCTTCACCCTCTAATTCCGCTTAACGCCGCTCCTCTCCAGCGCCTCCAACAACTCAGGCCTATTCAGGAGACTCTCCCTCGCCTTGCCATACCCCATCCAGCACCTAATCCGCTTATGACTCTCGGGCCAAACATCCTCCTCCTTGTGCACCAGCCCATCGAAGAATTTGTACGCGGCGCGCGGCGCCGTCTCTCCATACTTTTTGATCTGCGACTCGCTGCGCTGCTCCTCGATGATGCCGAGGTCGCGCTCGATCGTCACGTGGATGCCGGCTTCTTCCCAGGCCTCGCGGGTAGCAGCCTCGACTTCACTCTCATCGGCTTCCCAACCTCCTTTGGGCAACACCCAGCCTTTGCGCGACGAGGATTGGATTAGGAGGACTTGGGTGCGGTCGGCAGAGAGGGGGACGATGCCGGCGACGAGGCGCTCGCCTTTGGGGCCGTATCTGGGTGGAGGGTGTTAGTTTTGGATCATCGAGGGGTTGTGGTTTGTTTTTGTTGATCACGCACCTTTGCTTGTCCCGGCCGACTCGGGCGTGCATCGACCTCTCGGGTTGTTTTGCTTGTTCTTGCGCCATGGTTGTGTGGGGTTTTGTCTAACGGACAGGCGGAAAGGAAGGGTTGTTGTGGTTGTGGTTTGTTGTGTTTAGTTGGGTCGAATCAAAAAGGAAGTCGTCTCGTCGTTAGCTGGCCTGAGGATGGCAGGGGAGAGTTGAGCCAAATGAATAGCAAAGTCAGAGAGCCTCTCAAAGGGAATTAGCGAGAGGGTGCAGGTCGTAAAATCGTAGCACGTGGGCAGGAGGTTGACGACGGCGGAGGAAGTGAAGTTGAGTTGGGGCGATTCGTGGATTCGAAGACCTCAGTCCCGCGCGACACGGGTCTGAAGACGGAGGCTGTGAGAGAGCCGGAGTGTTTGGTGGTGCTGCATAGTGGGAAGAAAGGAAGAGGGTTTGTTGGTGGGTGGTTCAAGGGTGGTAGCAGTCGGTCGGCGGTGGGAACATTAAAATGGCCCGGATCTGGGGCTTCCCTTCCCTTCCCTTCCCTCCCTTGTTCCCTTGTACCCGCTCCTCGGCCAAAGTTACTGGAGACATTGATGACCTTGGCTACGCCTACTACTTGGTTGCTGGTTGGGTTAGCTTGCGCTAATCATCAATTAAACACGCACAAAGGGCAGAATATTGCCGTGAATCATGCCCATGTCGAGAGGTACAGTAGCAGTCGGGTCGAGGTTGAGGCCAAGCTTGCGTTGGCGCGGGGCATTTCTGCTGCTGTTTGTTGTCGATCTTCTGCTGCTTCCAAGCTAGAGGGGCTTTCTTCTTCTTCGTTCTGCATGCATGAGGATGCGATGCACCTTTATTTTTAATATAATAATCCTCACACATATCCATCCCTCTCACTGAGGCATCAAGGCACCAATGCACTCCGGTCGGCCATTCAAAGCTCGTCTATGATAGATAGATAGATCAAACACTATACTGTATCTCTATATCTATGTTTATAATTCTATTCCAGACCACACGCCACTTTACTCCTTCTGTATCTCTGTACCACTCACTTCTCCCCCCAGCTCAACACATCCCACCACATCTGCACCTGCACCCGCACCCGCATCTCGCCGTCTTCGCTCAAACCAACACCGCTCCTCTGCGGTGTCAATCATGCAGCACCGAGCCATGCCCCTCTCTCTCATCACCCCCATAGGTAAGTCCAATAGCACTTCGCAAACAGAGCACGTGCTCTCCTTCCTTGCCTATCTGTCCCCGATTTCGATGGACATCGGGCATGCTGCCCAACACAACACACATGCCTGTCCACGAATAGGTGGGTATCATCAGCAATAACACACTCGGCTAACACACATCAGGCTACCAGTCAGGAGACTGTGGATATTGCAAAGCAGAAGACTCAGGTCGGCGAACTCCCGATTCCCGTGCGTTGACCTCGTGACGCTTCGTTCATCGCCAGCATACGTTCCATCATCACCTTCTATCGCCAACATGGCACCAACTCATGAACGATGGCCTTGCGCAGACGATTCACACACAATCACGTTTCCGAGTTCCATGTCTAACTTTCAGAAGGCGCCTCTTACTATGCCTTGTCCAAAGCCCTCGCACCCGAGCATTACCAGATGCTGATGGATCGTGGATGGAGAAGGTAAGTCTTGACGACCTTGCTACTGTTTCCTTGTTTGAGGAGATCCAAATTACCACCCTGCGGCAATACTGATTCACAGTCCAGGTCAGGTACTCTGTGCTATCTGCCTGATGCCTCGCGTTCGTGCTGTCCGCACTACACCATCAGGTAAGTAGACAAGCCCTGTCAGCATTACTTCGATCACTGACATCTCAGGTTACCTGCTTCTGAGTTCCAGGCTAGTCGCGACCAACGGCAATCTCTTTATCGATGGAATCGATTCGTACTCGGAGACAAGTACATCAAACAAGCAAGTGCGAAGCATCCAAAGGAAAAAGGGTAAGACGCGTACATACTGTCAGCTGATTCAATCAGCCAGCTGACTCATTTTACAGTGGGAAGAAGCGCAACACCAACACCTTCGACCTCACCACCGTAGTGCACGAAAGTGAAGAGTCGAACGTATTCGCAGACGTGGATCCGGCGCCCGACCACATCTTCACAGCAAACCTCGAGCCCGACACTTTCACACAAGAAAAGTACGAGCTCTTCCACGACTACCAACAAAATGTCCACAACGAAGGTCCCTCGGAAATAACACCCACTGGCTTCAAGCGCTTCCTCTGTGGCTCGCCTTTAGAGCGCAGAACAGAACCGTCCGGCAAAAAGCTAGGAAGCTACCACCACTGCTACCGACTCGATGGTCGTTTGATCGCCATGTCAGTCCTCGACCTCCTACCTCACGGCGTCAGCGGCGTCTACTTCCTCTACCACCGCGACTTCGAGAAGTGGAGTCTAGGCAAGCTGAGTGCGCTGCGGGAAACGGCTCTGGCTCTCGAGGGCGGGTATGAGTACTACTACATGGGTTACTATATCCACAGCTGCTTGAAGATGAGGTACAAGGGCACCTACAAGCCGCAGCACGTGCTTGACTTTGAGTCTTTTGAATGGAGCCCGCTCGACGAGAACATGGGTCGTTTGATGGACAAGAGGAAGTACGTCAGCATGAGTCGAGAGCGCAAGGGAAGTGGAGAAGCAGCGGCCGCTCCTACTGAGAGCCACTCAAGCACCGAAACCTCCGATCCCACTCCCACCACCGCCGACAACGACTCCACATCCCTCTACCCAACCCCCAAATTCCCAATCCCAGCAGAAGCGGCCAACTCCCACCTCTCGCTGCTCGAACTCGGCATGCCCGGCACACTCTCCCTGCAACAGCTCGAAGAGACCGTGGACTTGGACGACGTCAGGATCTCTCTGGGCAAAGGAGGCATCCACCGGACCGTCGACATCGTCACGTGGGATGACGGCAACGAGCTGGATTCCGGGAGCGTCAAGGGCGTGATTGCCGAGTTTGCCGCATGCCTGGGCCCGGAGCTCATCAAGGGTGTTGTGGTGGATTTTGCGAGGTGATGTATTGAGGTTATTCCCTTGCTGGGCTGTAATGGTTTCTGGGTGTGGGCGAGATCTTGAGCTCGTGAGAGCCACCAAGGGGTGTTGATACAGTGATACAACTGTAGAGACATCAACAAACACCTCAACTTGCAGCAAAATTGCCTTTTCCCACTGCAGATCGGTCGGACGGGGTTTGGTCGTAAAATTAAACCGCAAGAAAAGAGTCTATACAGGTTTCAGGCGAAGCTTACTCGATGCACGTATGTCCGGTGACTAACGTTTCAAAAGGGACTCTAGAAAAACAAATTGGACAATCGCAATATGGGTATCTGTTTCTATCCGCCCGCGAAACGCCGGCGATCTCGGTGTGTCCAACAGAGAGAAAAACCACAAACAAAAAAAAGAACACTATAGAGAAAAAAAAAGGGGAGAACAAGGACACAAGGAGGACATGCACCCATGACGACAACAACCCGACAAAAAATCAAGTCACAGTCCACCCCCCAACCCGCGTCCCACAAACCCCATGCCTCCCCTCCGCCCAAGCCCCAACCTTCTCCTCCAACCACCCAGCCGCCCAAACACCCTCCTCACCTCCCTCCGCCGGCCTGCCGATCTTCACCTCCTGCGAAAACCAACACCCCATCTCCGAGACGGCATACTGCACGCACTCGCGGGCGCTTTCGCACATCCCCTTGCACTCGTCCAGCGAGCTCCCTTGGGTCCCCGCTCGGAGGTCAGGGGATAGGTTCGTCCAGTTCTCGCGTTGGGGCTTGCTGGCGATTTGCGGGTGGATGTAGTGCTGGAAGACGTCGCGGTGGTGGAGTGGCTGCTGCTGCTCGACTTGTTGACGCCGGGAGATTGTCGAGCCGCCAGAGCGGCGTTGTTGCTGGGGTTGGTTCGATTGTTGTTGGTGTCGCTGGACCGAGCGCAACCAGTCTTGCTCAAAGGCGAAGAGGGAAGTGATTTCGGGCGGCGAGAGGTGGTGGTAGGAGAGGGCTGGGGCGCACCAGAGGCTGTCGCGGTGTTGTTTCGTTTCGGCAAAGTCCATCGTGTTGGGGTTGCCGCCCTGGATCATCGGCCAGGTCCAGGTCAAGGGTGTGCCGGACTCGGCCAGCGCTTTGCCGAGAATGCAGTCCCCTGCCCAGTGGGCGGATGTCAGAGCGTGCCAGTCTGCTGCATTCTCCTTGTAGAGTGCCGCAACACGCTTGAGCGCAGGGTTGGAAATCACAAAACTCGAGCCGCCGTGCGCGAAAATGTCCTTGTCGATCTGCACTTCGCTGCCGTAGTAAAGCGGCTCCGAGGCATCGAGGCGTTGCAGCCAGGCCAGCAAGTTCGACCACACCAAGTAAGTGTCCGGCTCGACGAAGACGTACCACTTCTTGTCCGGGTGCAGGTCGAGCGCGCGCGCCGCCATGGGCAGGAACTTCCACTTGTCGAGCCGCCAGCCTTCGTTTTCGACTTTGCCCGTCGCGCCGCTTTCGCGGCTGACGGCGCCGCTGAGTTCCGAGTCGTCCAAGGCTTCGCGGCCGTGGGCGCGCAGTCTACGCCAGAGGGAGAAGTCTGGGTGCGAGTGTTTGAGGTCGGGGGAGATGGCGGAGAGGACGTCGTGGACTTTGTGACCGTGGAAGTCTTCGGCGTAGTCGGAGAGGATGATGGAGTTGGGGTAGCATTTGAAACTTGTGGCAATGTGGGCGGGGAGTTTGTCTTTGATTTCGGTGGCGCCGGTGCGCATTACGACGAGGACATCTTCGCCGCCGCCGAGCTTTTGGCAGGGCAGGTCTTCTTCTTCGTTGGGTGTTGGGGGTGTGGTCGTGGTTTGTGCTGTGGTTTGTTCCGTGTGTTGGGTGTTGGTCTGTTCTGTGACGTTGGGTATGGTGGAGGATTCCTTGGGGAGGGTTGTTGGGATCTTCCAGTTCCCTAATGATGGATATGTGTAGCAGAGGTGTACGGCCAGAAGGAGAGTCATTCCAACAACCATCAAGACGATGGCCTTGGACGCCGCCCGCGGCGTCTTGCTCGACGTCAAGCCCTGCATGTTAAGGAGTTAAGGTGGAAAGAAGTGAAAGAGGCTCGTGAGCTGTTGCCGGTGGGTTTAATCACTCATCCGAATGATTGAATCGATCACGGAAAAGAAGTGAGTTTGGTATAGAAAGACTCGAGATGGGAATGGGAACTTGGGAACGAGAGAGAATGTGACGCTTGGTGCGAAAGAGGCAGCGTCCAGCAAGAACAATGAAAGATAGAGAGACAGAGAGCGAAGTCATCTCGCCGTTACAAGCGAGCCAGTCCTACCTTGTACAGTAAATCACACGTGCCCTGATCATCGACCAGACCAGGATGCGTGGGTGCGTCGAATCTGGCGGGCACCATATTATCGAGTTGATCTCCTGATTAACTGTGGGCTGTCGTCCTGGCATGCCTGGCATATCGAAAGCTGACTCGGCGAAACTGTGGAGGATGATGTTTCGCGTACGTGGTCGAGCTGGTGCATGTTACGATCTGCACGCGAAAATGGGAGAAGCTGACGACGCGACCCCGATCAGCCCTACGCTTTCTTCGGACCTTGGCTCCGTTTGGCGAATGCTTGAGGCTTGATGCAATATGCAAGTCATTTCGCTTGAAGGATGCCCTTCCTTCCTTTTTGCATACATGTACATATTGATCAACAATGTTTCGATGCTCCAGGGAATACTTCATCTGCAGCTCCGTCTGGTGTACTCGCTTGAGTCTTTACAGCTCAGTGAACAGCGTGGATACTCTGCACGCATGCTCCTTGCAGAACGTCCACAAGTAGTTCGTGTCTCAACCAATGACCCGCTCGTGTAACGTCGCAGAGAGGAAACGTCACGGTCGCAGACTTTATGGTGTGAAACGTCGAGAAGCTGTATCAGACGTGACTTTACCACGTGAGACAATTTGACGACGCGTACTACAGTACTGAGAGCGAGGCAGGCGTTTCATTTTCTCAGGGTTAGGGTTGGGGTAACTGCAAGTATGGCGATACGCCATATCAACACAACCGAATGCTGGGATATGTCGATATTTAACGTTCTTGTGTCAGTTTCCGATCCTGTATACTATGCGTTCTCGGACGATCATTTTGTCCGAGGTTTTCGTCGAGTTCCATGGCCTTTTGAATCATGTCTTTTTCCTCGACACGATTGATGCATACTGTACTTTACAAACCCAGCCAGCCCAACATTGTCGAACTTGAGAACATTACATAAACACTTGACGGAACCTGTATACGATGCAAAACCTCGGCGGCAATATCAAGCCTCAGAGAACATGTAAAGTACATCTCTGGACGTTCAGCAAATTACGAGCATATCGACAGATGCTGCTCGAACAACAATAGCCTCGGTAGATGGTACATTTGACGATGAGAATGTGGCAAGACAATTATTGGACAACGAACACTGACCACATGTATAGCAACATTGGTACCATTGTACTTCAATTGTGAAGACACAGAGTATCGTTCCACCCGGTAGAATCACACCACACTACGGCGAAGAAATAATAATCTACGATGTAGGAACAATAAGAGGCAGAAGTACCGTCATCCTTTGCTGCGGGTAAGACGGCTCATCCTGCGGCTGGCTGCATAGTGGAAGATCCGCGGGATGCCGATGGGCAAAGTTGGTTTTGACTGGGCAGTGCTGTGCTGGGCGCGCTGGTAATTGGGCTGGGCAGAGGCGTCCAGTGGGTGGAAAGTGGCATGACATGAGGCGCTGTCACGGGGGGCTGACTGACTGAAGTGTAATACATTATTAACATCCTCTCTGCCTACCTACATGCACCTACACACATGCAGTCTTCCCTCACTGCAGCAAACAACTTCCTGTCCACTGCATCCGCACTCGTACACACGCGTCATCTTGACATCTCATGCTGGCCATAGCACTGCCGTAGCCTCGCCTCCCCCAAACGACCCCATCTCCCCGCGGAACACTCTTACTCAACACGGTTCGCCACGGACATGCCGTCAGTATTTTGGACGTCAACGAGGCGCTGGAAAGCAAAGTACTGGGTACTTTTCGCCGCTCTCCTCTACACCTCCTATTGTTTCGTGCGAGGCATGCCTCTCCTCAGCTCCAACCTGCCGCCATACACCGGCAAGCATGATGTAGGCACCATCGACCTCGAGGTGCCCGTGGATCCTCCGCGCCGGGTCGGCGAAACTATCAATACCGAGACCGGAGAACCGGCCTTCCAGGTTGACACCGTGCTCTTCTCCATCTTCTATCCCTCCGTGAATGGCTCGCAAAGCACAAAGGAGAAGCACCTCTGGGTGCCGAAGCCCATTGCGCTTCACGCCGAGGGATATGCTCGCTTCGCCCACATGAACAACTGGCTCACCAACAATGTCTTCGCTCTCGGACTCTGGACGCTGGTCGGTGGCACTACAGTTCCCGCAGAGGTGGATGTACGGCTGGCTGGCACAGCAAAGTCCTCTCACAGCTATGGCGACTCTGCATCGATGCCTACCGATGACTACGGCCTGCCGGAATTCCCTGTCATTGTTTTCTCTCATGGCATGGCATCTGCCAGGACCAGCTACACCCAGTACTGTGGCGAATTGGCATCACGAGGCAATGTTGTGATCGCGATTGAGCACAGAGATGGTAGCGGACCAGGCTCTCTGCTTCTACACAACGGCACTGCCAATGCCGTCTTCCACATCGGCGCTGATCAACTCGATCCCAAACCGGATACGCCCAAGCTCAAGGAACTGCAGCTTGCCATGAGGCAGATTGAGGTTGAAGAGGCCGTCAAGGTCTTGCGAAGGATCAACAATGGCGAGGGATCGGCTATCTTCAAGTCAAATCCCCGTAAGGAAGGCGAAGTCCTCCCCGACTGGCAGCACCGTCTCAACATGGACCGCATTGCTATTGCCGGTCACTCCTACGGCGCAACTCTCGCCCTGCAAGCACTGAAAGGCGCACCATCTGAGGAACTGCCCTTCAAGGGCGGCATCATCCTTGACCCTGGCAAGTCCTCAGGCCCTTTGAACCACGACATCAACGTCCCCATCATGGTCATCCACTCGCAATCATGGTCCGCAAAGCACTCGATTTTCCAGGGCAGGCCTCACTTTTCCGTCGTGAAGGAGCTAGTAGAAGGCGTGATGAAGCGCAAAAAGTTCGCCTGGTTCCTCACATCAAAGGGTACGACCCATCCAAGCGTCACCGACGCGCCCTTGATCGAGCCAACCCTGCTCTCCTGGACGACAGGCTCCACGATCAACGCGCACGAGGGCGTGAACCAGTACGTCAAGGTCAGCGAGACTTTCATGCAATACCTCGGCGACGGGCACAGGAAGGGCGTGCTCAAGGAGGAAGTCAGTCATCCGGAGTACGACGAGCAGACACGGCAGATCGCCAACCCGGACATTGCCAAGTACTGGCAGGTGCATGTCTCGCCGAGCACTTTCTGCGCTTTCCCTGGGCTGTGTGGGATTCAGGAGGATGATCCCCGTCGTGCTGTGGAATACACCGCTTGATGATTTATGCCTGGAGGGTTATGATGGTTGTACGATCAGCGTTATTGTATTGGGTTATGGGCTTGCTCCCTGGTGGCTCAAGCGAGGCGTATGGTGGTTAAATGGCTGCATTATGATTTATTTTACTTAGATGTTTCAACTCACGATTTGTTATCTTGCCTCATTGTCTTTGATTTCTACCACTTCGCCATGTATAGTCTATTGTTGGACAAACGTAAGAGTTAGCAGTTGTGATGCCAAGCTCACATGCGAGACGAAGCTCTCCCCGAGTCCCCAGCCATCTCACGCCAATCGCATGAAACCGACCTCCCAACACCGACATCTTGCACAAAGCACAACAAAGAAGACACCTGCACCGACCCCCAATCCACACACGACTCAGCCCTCCCGGATAGATACACCTACCGACCGACCGTCTAATTGAACCACCACCGCCAAACACCACCACCAAACAACACAACCAACCGACCACCCAAACAATCACACCCCTACAGGAAACATGGCCAACCCCCCCAAAATCCCCCTCTCCAGCGCCTCCACAACCAGCACCAACCCCCAACACGCCCGCGACCTCCAAGACCAAATCACCCTCGCGCTGCTCGCCAACGGCGGCATCGCGCGCATCCAGACCGCCCTGCGCCAGCGCCTCGACGAGGCCGGCTGGAGCGAGAACTTGCGCGAGTATGTCACGGGCTTGTTCCGTTCGGGGGAGTGCACGACCTACTTCGAGGCGATGGAGAAGGTCCGGGCGAGGGTCAGGTTGGAGGGGAGGGATGAGGATGCGGATGCGGAGGCCGAGGGGATCAAGGCTGGGAGCGGGGATTTGGTTGTGCCCGTTGCTGCTGCTGAGGGGGGAGTTGAGGCTGTTAGGAGGGAGTTGGAAGGGGTTTGTGAGATGAGGAGGAAGGAGGGTTGATGATGCGTGGGTGTGAGGAAGAGACCATGAGAGGGACAAAGATGTGTTTAATGCTGTTACGAATTACGGAATGATCGGGTGGGTTGGACTGCGCGGTCGGAGAGGTCTATTGTCGCTTGCATATTCGTCTGCAACAGCACACGTATGACGGGCGGGTGGGACTCGTATCCATACCCGGACGACCCGAGCGAGGCGCAATGAGCCGCATACCACAGGACACATGCATATCACATGGACCACAATGCCGCGACGAAGAAATTGCAATTAGGCACGCTGAGCGATCGCAGCACATGGATGATTTGGCGAGCCGCGAGAATCACCTGACCCAGCATGGAGCGTCCAGCTAAAGGACTCGCCAATGTATAAGGCGTCTGTACAGTCTTAACACCGCCCCAAGCTGGAGAGAAAGGACGAGCGAAAGGGGGACCAGGAAGAAGCATCGAATAGCCAAGGGAAACCGGATAGCAAGGCTTGCGATTAAACCTTTTCACCAAGTTGGGTTCACAAAACTCTTTCGAAGGAAGGCAAGACAGCGCTGTTTGTACGACATCGGACGGCTCTGTAGCAAGAGAAATTTGAAAGCCGACGGATCCCACGTTGCTGTGAATCGCCAGCAGACTAACCTAGCTAAGAGACAATTCACATGTAGTCTGTTGCGCCTGATTTGGCTGTATCACTCTAGACCCTGAGTCGCACAGTCTCGGTAGAGTGTTTGTACGAGGATGCTATCACATGGGGCTTTTTGATCGCTTGTTTCGATCGAATCTGGGATGTTCGTTTGAATCTGGAACATGGTCCTCGAATGTCTGCTATCCTCCTGCTTTAACGATTGCCAAATCGCAGTTGTCACCATCAACGTACAGACCCACAGTCTACTCCTCTCTACAGCATGTGTTCCCGACAACGATAATGATCGGGAGGCTTCGGCGTCCTCGTCGGGTCTCTCAAACGCCGTAGCTCGTCACTTGCTCCGGCAAGCCTACCTTACAGTATTGCACACCCTCTGACGCCGCCTGATTTTGCTCTTGCATACCATTGAACCAACCAACAATCAGAATTGAGTCTTGTATCATGTCCTCGACATCCCTCCGTCGACAGAATGACGCTTCATGCAACCATCGCTGCCCCAGAGGAAAAAAATTGGTTGACTTACGGAGCCCGTCGGCGCATCGGAGTGTTCGGCGTAGACTGAATTTTGACCACTCCGATCCGATCTCCTTCGTCGAAGGGCGCGACCTTAGAAGTGGACTCGAACAATCCTTTACCAGAATCTGCCCTTGTCCTTTGGTAGGATATGGAAAAGAATGGAGTGGATACCGCCCGGAGTGGCCATCGGCGTGATGCAGAGCAGACAATATTCAACGCCGATGATTCGAAGAATGCTCTGTCTCTCGACGTATAAGTCCCGGGCCTCGCAGCCATCTGCTATCAATGTGTAGGACTCATCAATCAATCATATTCAATAAGCTAAAGGATTCGCTCGGCGAACACTGATCCCACGGAATGGCTCCTACTGCTCCATCTGGGGCTTATCTCGGAACTGGTCGACACACCGATGCATTCTCAACCTCACATCTCGACGACATCCCCGTGCTAGAAAAAGCCCACAGTGATCTTCCGCCAAAAGACGATGATCTCTCCATACCCGACGGAGGCCACGGTTGGGTCGTTCTGGCTGGTTGTACGGTGGTGTGCTGGTGGTCAATCGGTACTGCCCAATCCTACGGTATCATCCAGGCCGCTCTGCTCCAAGAGAACGTGTCGACTTCGACTACCCTCATGTTCGTTGGCAGTATGTCTGTCGGCATCGTGTGTGCTTTTGCGATCCTCTACGCCAAGATCATGCGGACTCTCGGGACTCGCTGGACGGCTATGCTGGGGATCATGCTCATGAGTTTGAGTGGCGCGATCAGCAGCGTGGTTTATGACAACGTTGGGGCGCTGTTTGCGACGTATGGTGTTTTGATGGGACTTGGGATGGGACTCACTTTCACTGTGAGCAGACAATCATTGGGTCACTTTGCATGGTGGGACTGACAGTATTTCGTAGACCGTCGCCGTTGCTCCGACGCAGTACTTCCTCCGCAGACGTGGACTAGCCAATGGCATCGTCCTCGCTGGAGGCGGTGCAGGTGGTGCCGTTGTGAGCATTGCGCTCAACGCCATCATCCATCGCCTAGGAATCGCTTGGGCGTTCCGCATCCACTGCCTGCTCGTGGCTTGCACTGGACTGCCCGCAGCTTTCGTGATTCAGGAACGAGTGCCTTACAAGCCGTGTGGCCTCGTCGATTGGTGAGTGATGAAGGTTCAACCTACTGCAAGCAGACTACTGACAAGAAGCGCACAGGTCCCTCTTCCGCAACAAGACCTTCGTACTCCTCTTCTTCGCAGGCGCCCTAGGAATCTTCCCCATCTTCGTGCCGCCCTACTGCATGCCGACATTCGCAGAATCCATCGGTTTATCTTCCAGCACCGGAGCCGGGCTAGTCGCGGCATTCAACGCGGCTTCCGCGGTCGGTCGCATCTCTTCAGGCTTCTTAAGCGACAAGATCGGTTCGGTGAACGTCGCCTTGATGTCCATGTCACTGCTGGGCACGACCATGTTCCTCGTCTGGCCCTTCGCCAGCACTCTCGGCGTGCTGATCCTCTTCGTGCTCGTAGCTGGCATTGCAGTGGGTGGCTTCTTCAGCATGATGCCGACCGTCGTTGGCCACATCTTTGGCTCTGCGAACATGAGCGTTACCATGGGCATGATTCTGACGAGTTGGACTTTTGGGTATTTGCTGGTACGTCAAGTCCTCTTCCTCTCTCTCTCTCTCTCTCTCTCATTCGAGAAACCTTTCCGCTAACCGGACATACAGGGATCTCCCATCGCAGGCTACATTTTGGAAGCCAGCGGAGGAGCAAACCATGGCATCGAGCCCTACAGGCCTGCGATGTACTTTGCTGGTTCCCTCGCTCTGGCATCGGCGAGTCTCATGGCTATTGTGAGATTGCGGAGACAAAGGGAGCTTCTCGGCAAGTCTTGATGCCACGGCATGAAAGCGATACTTTCTTGTTCGCACAGAATGGGATACGACTATTAATGTATAATGTATAACGAGATAGATGGATGATATGAGACTGAATCTTACGACTTTTACGCCTCTTTTGCGCCGTAACCATCGATCGTTAAAACCCTAGTACCAAGTAAAACGTTGCCAGACTCGACGACACCAAGCAAGACAGGACTCGAGCGATGTGCCTCGGTCTTACTCATTTGGAGCAGAGGGTAAACCATTGAAAAGCGCTCAGTGGACGCCTCTGAGCACCGATTCTTGAACGATCATGCTTTCAAGATCATCGATTGGTATGCACTTTGATCG
>Ga0265797_10001445_pt1 | contig 41664 bp, 42 predicted proteins | sample P2T30metagenome_FD_192433 | JGI IMG/M metagenome (GOLD analysis project Ga0265797, IMG submission 192433) | Plant litter microbial communities from East Loma Ridge, Irvine, California - P2 T30 | ecosystem: Environmental > Terrestrial > Plant litter > Unclassified | place: USA: California...
GGGGCATAGCTCATCCAATGATGATCGAGTGGAGTGAAATTTCCTATAGGAAATTACTTCTCCGACACTTGAATCCGCTTCGGCGGATTTTTCACCGTTTGAGGCAGTCCCATGAGCGGCACGAAGGAGAAGTCCTAGGCTAGCAAATGAACCTGAATGCACTCTGGATGCACGACGTGACCCTGATTAGCGTAACGCCGTCGTCGTTCGGTGATGCCGCGTTCCAAAGCTATGACGGCTGCTTGTGTCCTGTCATTGGCGCCGAGCCGTACCAGCAATGATCCCATTTACCTTCAACGACATCGAAATAGGCGCGCGCCTGGTCGAGGCCCTGGCACGCCGGGCGAGCTCCCGCGCGGCATGCGGATTACGTACGGCGACCTCCTCACGCTGGCGCGCTCCCTGCATCCGAAAGACGAGGTGCTCGGACGCGCGGTTCCCGGTGGGCATCGGTCCCAAGCTGCGGTTCCAACCTGGATTGCCTCGAGGTGAACAGGGAGACCTTGCCGCCGGCGCCAGGGTGTCGGGGCGATTGGGAGGCCGACATGCGCGCCGTCGCCGGTTTCGACTGCGCGCAGCCGCGGCGTAGTTGGCGGCGTACGTCGAGGCAATGCGCGCCAGGGTGCCGCCACGCTTCAAGCCGCGCAAGGAACGGCCCGCGGATGTGGCCTGGGACGCCTACTTTTGTTCGCACCGGGCGGCCTGCAAGAAGCTCACAGGGGAGGACAAGCAGGAGATCATCAACCAGATGATGGCCGGACTCGACCCGGAGACGGCGCTCGGGCGCGTGCTCGCTGCGAAGCAGACTTCGGCAGGGCTTCCTGAGGCGGGAGGGCGGCGGAAGAATATTTCGACCTTGCGTGAATACAGCCGGCTGCGTGATGACTTCAAGCGGGGCGTAGGCGCTGCTGATAGGTAGTTTCCTTCTGGAATTATCTGGGTATATTCTGGTATGCTGTTGACCAGACAACACGGCAGGTCATCGATGAACGAAGCAGCAGGACAAACGAACGCCCATGATTGAAGGAATTTCCACCCACCCTGGATTCGCCAAGCTGTGCGAAGCCCTGTCAGTGTTTAATCCATTCGAGGTCCTGGGCCTCGAAACCTACGAACTGCGCCACACCAAGACCTTGGCGTGGCTGCTCGATCCCAAGGGCAGCCATAATCTGGGCACGGCCTTCGTTGAACGCTTCCTCACCGGGTTGCCCGCTCGGCTGTCCACGCACCTGCCCGCCAATCTCGATGCGGCGCGTGTCTTTTCCGAGCTTCCGGTCAAGGACAAGACCCTCAGGCTCGGCGATGCCGTACCGTCCGAGGCAATCGAAGCGACAGGAAAGGACAGCAGCAAGCGCATCGACGTCTACATGCAGGTCGAACCGACCTTCTTCCTCGCGATCGAAGCCAAGATCGGGGCCGATGAGCACGGCGACCAGCTGGAACACTACCGCGAGGCGGTGCAAAAGCAGGCGGCAGGACGGGCTGTGCCCGCGCTGTTGTACCTGACGCTCGACGGCGCAGAGCCGGCACAGCAGCGCGAAAGGGAATACTGGACAGCCATCAACTGGCATGACCATGTTCTCGTGCCCTTGCAGGCGACGCTGCAGGACGCGCAACGCGGACAGGCCGGCGCCGGGCAGGCCGGTTCCAGCGTCGTGCATTTCCTGTCCGACTATGTGACGACCCTCCAGAAAGTGACCGGATCGCGTGAGTATGAGCCGCGCGTGCTCGCCGAGGAGATCTTGACCGAAGAGACCTACGACGGTCCGCTCGGGGAAATGATCGACATGTTGCATAGTCAGGATTCCGCAGCAAAAGCCCGGCTTCGCCTGCAGCTCAAAGGGATCAAGGGTGGGCAGGAGGCTGCCAATCTGTTGCAGTCGGTCGAGGCCGATCTGCGCGCCAAAGCATGCAACACGCTCGCAAGCGGTCTCGTGCGTGATGATTGGGTGCGCATCGGAACCGGCATCAGGCGGCAAAAACAATCCGTCGACTCGACGAAGATCGACTTCATGACGAAAAAAATGGTGGCGCTGATGGGTACGGCGAAGCCACCCTTTTTCTTCAGGCTCGATATCCGGCGAACGAATACGATCGAACTGAAGCTGTTCTTCGAGAAACCCGAGCTTTTTGAACCGGGCAAGCCCCTGTCTTCGCTACAGCAAGCGTTGATGGAGTGGTCTGGCGACGAATGGGCCGGCTTGACGGCAACAACTTGGAACCTCGGCAAGGCGGTTGGAAAGGGCGGGATTGGCCAGAAAATGGCCGTGAGGACGTTCGGTGATACCTCGACGACGATCGTCAGGAGAATGCCCGACGCCGAAGCCATCAAGCCGGTGCAGGAGTGGCTTGCGAAGGTGGCCTGCTTCGTGGACCGCAAGATGGACGAGATCTGGACGCGACTGCGTAGTTCCCATCCCGCTGCTGCCGTCCGACATTGTTCGTCGCAGCAAGCCCTATCCTTTGCCACTCTCCATCACGAGCGAGCCTGACGACACGATGACGACTGCTTCCAACACCCCTTTGCCGCGTCCTTTCACCCTCAACGACATCAACGTCGGAAGCAAGCTGTACGCGGTGCTTGTGCAACACGCGGCGTCCCATCCGGGAAAGTCGATTTTCTACGGCGACCTGCTCGATCGAGCCCGCACGATGTTCCACGAGGATGCGGAGGTCCAACGTGCCGTACCGGTCGGCATCGGCATGAAGCTCCTGTTCGTCCAGGCCTTCTGCAACGAGAATGGCTATCCGAACCTGGCCTGCCTTGCGGTGAACAGGCTTCGCCGAATTCCCGGCGGCGGTTTTCCGGGCGATTGGGAGCAGCAGATGCGCGAAGTCGCGGTCTTTGACTGGTCGGCAGCGCAACCCGTGCTGGATGCCTACGTGAGCGGTTCGATCAAAGCCGCGACACCGCTCGTGCCCCGCAAGGAGAAGGCGGCACGTGATTTGCTGTTCGCGCATTATCGCGAGAACCGCGATGCCTACAAGGATTTCGATCAGGACGACAAGGAGGAGATGGTCAGCCTGCTGATGGAAGGGTTCGACGTCGACATCGCCCTGCGCATGGTCCTAGACGGAAAGGCGGCGCTCGCCTGAGCGAACGCCCGGCAACGAAGAAGGTGAGATGATGAAGAACGAAACCGAGCACGTCGCGCAGCCGGCCTCGCTGGGCAAGCGCATCATGAGCGTCAGGCAGCTGCTGTCCGAGGCCACGCTGACGATCCCGGCGTACCAGCGCCCCTACAAATGGACCGGCAAGAACGTCCAGCAACTGTTTGGCGATATCGCGACCCACAAGGACAAGCCGTCCTACCGGCTCGGCACCATCGTCCTGCATCAGGAGAGCGGCAGCCTGAACATCGTCGACGGCCAGCAGCGCACCATCACGCTGCTGCTGACGATCCGGGCCTTGATCAAGTTGCGCATGGCGGCACTGGTGCGCACCGACCTGAAGGACCAATTGCGCAGCCTCGGTACGAGCATGATCCAGCCGAGCTTCGAGAACGAGATATCGCAGGCGAACATCCGCAACAACTACCTTGCGATCTCGCGCGCCGTCGAACGGGCCGACTTCACGGAAGAACTGATCGACTTCCTGCTGAACCGCTGCCACGTCGTCGTGTTCGAGCTGGCCGACATTTCCGAGGCCTTCCAGTTCTTCGACTCGCAGAACGCGCGCGGGCGCGATCTCGAACCCCACGACCTGCTCAAGGCCTATCACCTGCGCGAGTTCGTCGACGACGAGCAGGTCAAGGCGAACACGGTGGCGCGCTGGGAGAACACGGAAAGCGAAGAGCTCGCCGAGCTGTTCGCCCGCTACCTGTACCGCATGCGCAACTGGTCGAAAGGGCGCTCGGCCCGCTACTTCGGCAAGGACGATACCCACCTGTTCAAGGGAATCAACCTCGACACGACGGCGGCCTATCCGCATGCCGAGCAGCTGCGCATCGTCCACCACTTCGTCGACGCCTACAACCGGCAGTTCGAACGCAAGATCGACGGCCGCGGTATGGCCTTCCCGTTCCGCCTCGACCAGACGATCATCAACGGCCGCCGGTTCTTCGAGATGACGGCGCACTATCAGGAACGGATCGCAGCGGTCGGCGGACAAGTCGGTGAGCTCTGCAGGCTCATCGAGACCCGGTCGCTCGACGGCTTCGCGGCACGTATCGTCGAGAGCATCGACAGTTATCGCGGCAGGCACCGCACGGGCGACGGCTTCGTGCGCACGATGTTCGATTGCCTCCTGATCTGCTACATCGACAAGTTCGGGTTCGCCGACATCTCGCGTGCGATCGAGAAGATCTTCATCTGGGCCTATACGGTGCGCCTGAAAATGGAATCGGTGCAGGTCGCCACCGTGGATAACTACGTGCTCGACAATAACCTGTTCAGGGTCCTGGGCGAGGCTATTACGCCCGCGGATTTCATCGACCGCAACCTGCCCATGGTCGAGCATATTCGCTCGAGCAACACCACCGAAATCGACAAACTGTTCAAGGACATGAAGTACGCGGCATGAGTGACCAGATCTCCCAACTTTCGATCCAGGGCCTGTTGGCCGAGAACGTCGACTACGTGATCCCCATGTACCAGCGCAATTACGCCTGGGGCGAAGGCGAGATCACCCAGCTGATCCAGGACGTGATCGACTACATGCTGAAGGAGCAGTCCGCGCCGCAGAATTACTATATCGGTACGCTGGTCGTATTCGCCCGCCAGTCTTCCGGCAAGACCGTCTACGAGTCCATCGACGGCCAGCAGCGGCTGACGACCTTGTCCCTGCTGGCTTCGTACCTGAAGAACCGCGGCGAGCCTGCGCTCGCCTGGTACGACGTCCTGCGCATCCGCTTCGAAAGCCGCGAGCGCTCCCAAAAGACCTTTGCGGCAATCTTCGGCGGCGCCCTGGAGCCCGACCCGACGGGATTCCTCGCGCCGCAGGACGCGAACGAGGCCATCGTCGAAGGCTACCGGCAGATCCAGAAGATCCTGCCGCGCAAACTGAAAGACAACAAGATCACGTCCTCGGACTTTGCACGCTACCTGCTCGGGCACGTCGTCCTGATGCGCGTGTGCGTGCCGCCGCAAACCGACTTGAACCATTATTTCGAGATCATGAACAGCCGCGGCGAGCAGCTGGAAAAGCACGAGGTCCTCAAGGCACGCATGATGGAGGCCTTGCGCAAGGACCCCGACCCGGAGCGAAGCCGGCGCTGCCTGCATCTCGTCTGGGAAGCCTGCGCCAACATGGAACGCTATGTGGAAATGGGTTTTACGCCGGCCCAGCGCGACGCCGTGTTTGGGCAGGGCGATTGGGGGCGCTTCGTACCGGGCGATTTTGCCCAGTTGTGCGATGCCCTGGTCCTGCCGGCGACCGGCAAGGCCGCGCCTGGCGTAGCGCTGACCCTCGACGAGCTCATCGAGCCCGTAAAAGCGGCGAACAACGCCGGAGGCACGGCGAAAGAGAAGGGCGAAGAGGCGCCTGAGCGTTTCCACGCGGTGATCAACTTCCCCAACTTCCTGCTGCACGTATTGCGCGTCATGATCGACGACAATGTCCCGCTCGACGACAAAGCCCTGATCGCGGCATTCGACACGCACGTGTTCAAGACCGACGACCCTGTCGCGACCATCAAGCAGTTCGTCTTCACCCTGCTGCGCTGTAAATATTTGTTCGATCACTATGTGATCAAGCGTGAATTCGCGAAAGGAACGGATGGCTGGAGCCTGAAGCGTTTCAAATGGAATGCCGCGGGCGAGTCCCGCGGTAGCGGGCGGCCGAGCTACGTGAACACATTCGGGACCGACGACGACGCGGAAGGCGAGATCAAGGGCGAGAACCGCCGCATCCTGATGCTGCTGTCGGCGTTCCACGTGTCCACCCCGACGCGCGTGTACAAGTACTGGCTCAACGCCGCACTCAAGTACCTGCATGACGCACACCGCGTGCAAGAGGTCCAGGAAGGGGCATACCTGCGCTACTTGGAGTCGGTGGCCAGGGCCTTCGTGTTCGACCGTTACCTTGCCGGCGACGACCAGGCTGACTATTTCGAGATCATCCACGTGCGGGGCGGCCAGTGCCGGCGCCGGCTCGACGAGAATGCCGGGATTGCCGGCAGCGGGGAGGGAGGCATCGCGTCCCGCCTCATGTACGGCCATATCGAGAACAACCTGGTATTCAATTACCTAGACTATCTGCTGTGGCTGAAGCATGCCGGCGATCCCCAGGTCGCGAACTTCGAGTTCACGTTTCGCAGTTCTGTCGAGCACTACTATCCGCAAAACCCGATGGAAGGGCAGGTGCGCCTGCCTTCCCAGGTGGTCGACGCGTTCGGCAACCTCTGCCTGATCAGCCAAAGCAAGAATTCGCGGCTGAGCAATTTCATGCCCGCGGCAAAAAAGGAGCATTACCGCAACCACCGCATCGACAGCATCAAGCAATACCTCATGATGAAGAGTGCAGAGTGGGATGCGGACGCGATTCGCGCGCATGGCCAGGAGATGACCGGGGTCCTGGTCGGCAGACTGGAGTCCGCCGAGGCCAGCGGCTCCCCGGCCTAGCCGCCCCGCAGCCGGGCCGGCCATAGAAAGCGCGGCAGGGACAGGCGCAGCTCTTCGTCGGTCGGGTCTGGCACCGTGAGCAAGTCGAGGTTCCACCGGCGCGCTACTCGCCCGAACACGATCTCGAGCACGATTTCGTCATCGTGAACGCTGCGTGGCGGGTAGCCCGTATAGCGCCGGCCACCGCACAAGGCGCAGATCCATCCGCTGAACCAGTCGGCAGGCACCGGGCCGTCCAGATGGGCGAACAGCGGCGCGACCGTCTGGCCGCTGATCTCCACCAGGTGCAAGGCATCCGCGATGATGGCCCAACTCGCCATATAGCCGCTTTGCCGGAGCGGCGTCGGCCGCCCGCAGGGGCGCCGCGGCAGCGACGCCAAGCACGGATCGAGGGGATGGCAGTCGATCGTGAAGATCTGGCCGCCGACGGACAGGCGACAGCCGAATACCGTGGGCATGCGATCAAGCCTGCTTTCGCCGGAGCAGGGCGTCGATCGCCGTGAGCGTCTCCAGGGCGCCGGCCGGAATGCCAATGCCGGGCATGCTGCCGGTGTCGGCCTCGCGCGGATTGATCCGGATGAGCGACCCGCCATGCCGCAATGCGACCCGGTGGGCGAAATGGCGCACGGTCGGGATGTTCAGTCCGGCTCCGATCTCGATCACCACCGGACGGCGTACCGGTTCTAGCCAGCCCCGGCAGCGTGCCGTCTGCAGGGCGCGCCGTTCCTCGACCCAGCCGTAATCGTCGAACATCAGAATATTCGGGCGTGCGACGGCGCCGCAGTGCGGGCAGGCAGGCAGGGGGCCGAGCAGCTCGCAGCGCGCCTCGTCGACCGCCGGCTGCAGGCCCGAGGCCGGCCACAGGGCGGGCGAGCACGGCACCAGGCATTGCAGCCGATGGATCGAACCGTGGCACTCGTCGATACGCAGCGGATCGAATCCCGCCTTCTGGAAGTGGCCGTCGACATTACTCGTGAACACGAAATAGCCGTGGCGCTTCGTTTCGCCCCAGCGCCGCAGGAGCCGGTGGCCATCATGCGGCAGGCTCCGGCGGTACAGATCCAGCCGGTGCCCGTAGAAGCCCCAGGCGCGGCGCGCATCGGCGAAGAACGCGGCCGGACTGGCGATGTCCATGAAGGCCGTCCCTTCGGCCGCCAGCGCCGGGTAGGCTTTCCAGAAGCCGGCGTTGCCGCGAAAGTCGGGCAGGCCGGAATTGACGCCCATCCCTGCGCCGGCAGCGATGACCAGGGCATCGGCGGCCGCGATCAGCGCGGCGGCGCGCTCGATGGCCTGCGCGGTATCCGGACCCGCGCTCACGCCGGCAGCTCCTGCGCCAGGCGTGTCAGGCGGGCATAGCGGGTCCCGTCCTCGGTGAAGCCGATCGTCCATTCGCCGCGTTGCGCCAAGGCCTGCGCGAGCGCGCAGCTGCGCGAGTAGCCGAGCCGCAACTGGCGTTGCAGCCGCGACACGGGGTAGAGCAGGATGTCTTCGCGGGCGCCGCGAAGCTGCCCGATCCAGGCGCCGGCCTGCGCCAGCAAGGGGTCCGCCGCGCCGATGCCGGCGCTGGACGATTCGGTATGCATGCTGTTTCCTTTCACGACACTACGCGCGGGATGCCCTGCGCGTTGGCGTCATGATAGGTGGCGCGGCGACAAGCGGCGTCGCAGGCGGCGCTCAGTCCCCGGGCGCGGCCTCGCCCTCGACCTAGTCGAGGCGGGCGATGAACTCCTCGGCCGACATCGGCTCGCCCAGGTCCTGGGCCGACGCGAGGATGGTCTGCACCAGTTCGTCGTTCTGCAGGATACGCCGTTCCAGGTCGCTTGGCTCCTCCCTCCCCGAGAAGAATTCCCACAGCCGCACCATGGCCAGCGTATCGAGGTGGCAGTAGTCGCGCAACTGGCGTTCGATCTGCCGCTTGCGCGCCGGATCGGTATCCGGGGCGATCGCTTCCAGGAAGGCGTGCATGGCGCCGCCGCCGTCCTGGACGCCGTCGAGCGCGTCGTAGCGCAGGTCGGGTGCGATCGCCGGCAGCACCCGCTTGATGCTCCAGCTGCCCTGCTGTCCGGGATGGTAATAGCGTTCCCGTGCCACCGGCAGCAGGTCCACCACGCGCTCGTTAATCGCCAGCAGGGCCGGGGCCAGGTCGGCGAAGCGCGCCGCCAGTTCGGCGATGCGGGCGGTCTCGAAACCGGCGTTGTAGACGAAGACCGGCCCCGGCCCCTGGCAGGCCTCGACCAGCGCTTCGGCGAAGGGGCGAGAGGGATCGTCGCCGGACAGGTCGAGGAAGTCGCGGTGCGCCAGCTTGCCCGCCGCGTCCAGGCGGTGCACGCTGAACTGAAACGGGATCATCTGGAACGGTCGGGTGCCGGCCCAGACCGGCACCGCGAAAGCGATGGTCTCGAAGTCGATGAAACAGGCCGGCGGCGGGTAGGGCGCGAGGTCGGCCGCGGCCCCGCTGGCATCGAAATAGATCGCGCCGGAGAGGGTATGGCGCTTGACGCGCAACTGGGTGTCGTTCAGGAGCTCGTCCGGCACGTCGCGCATGTCGGCGGCGCCTTCGCCGATGCACTGCTTGAGCGCGCGGCCGGTCCTTCTCGGCAGCCAGCTTACCGGATACTCCGCCGCCGGCATAACTGCGTTGCAGTGCGCCTTGAAGCCGCAGGCATGGGGACTGTCGCAGTGCTCCCCCGGACGGACGTCCGGCTCGTCCTCCTGCGCCGCCACTTCCTGGGCGCGGGCGATCCAGGACGCGACCTCGCCATGTCGTCCGAAAGCCTCCGCGCTCAGGTCTTCCTCGACCAGCAGGCCGCGATAATGGCCGTTCCCGGGGTACACCCAGGCGCTGTCGATGCGGGCCAGCGCGATCCGGTCGAGCGCGACGCCGGCGGCGCGCGCGACGAAGGCCTGGATGGCCGCGTCCTCGCGGTGGTAGTCCTTGAGCCTGGTGGCCGATTTCACTTCGACCATGCGCCAGCGCCGCGCTTCGGGATCGACCGGCAACAGGATGTCGGCGAAGGCTAGGGCGCCGCCGGCTTCAAAGCCCGCCTCAAAGACCGGTTGGGCGGTGGCGAGCAGGCCCCTGCTGCGCGCCAGCGTCGCCTCGATGCCCTCGCCGATGGGATCGAGCAGGACCCCATAGCGGTCGGGGTCGTACAGCTGGCGCGCCAGATCGCCGACCTGGTGCCCGGCCGAAAATGCAGCCAGGCTGGCGTCGCCATCCTGGCGCAGGCCGGGTCGGTGCAGTTCGAGCCAGAGGCGGCGTTCGCACTGGCGGAAGGCCAGCAGCTTGGACTTGGACAGGCGGGGCATGGTCACGAGCTCAACAATGGGAAAGATTATTTCATTATTATTGTCTTTCTGAAACAAAATGTCATCATGTTAATTCGCCAGCTGCTCAGGCCAGGAAGCCGATCGAGGCCTGCCTGCCGTGCTTGAGCGCGCATTTCTGGTCGAGCGCCGCCACCAGCCCGGCGGCGTCGGTGAACGGGGTGAAGCGGTGCCGGCGCGTCAGCGCGGCGAAGTCGCCCGGCGTCAGCCTCGCCTGCCGCCGCACCCGGCCGAGGTCCGCCGGCAGCGGCGCAGCCAGGCCCAGGTCGGCGCATAGGCGGGCAAGCAGCAGCGCGGCCTGGTCCGGTTCCAGGTAGTCGAAGCGGATTTTCAGGTCGAAGCGCCGCAGCGCGGCCGGATCGATGTCGCCCATCAGGTTGGTCGAGGCGATGAAGACCCCGCCAAAGCCCTCCATCCGGGTCAGCATTTCGTTGACCCGGGTGACTTCCCAAGAGTGGCGCGCGCCGTCGCGGTCGCGCAGGAAGCTGTCGACCTCGTCGATCATTAAGAGGGCGCCTTCGCGCTCGGCCTGGCGGAAGGTTGCGGCGATCGCCTTTTCGCTCTCGCCGACCCATTTCGACATCAGCTCCGAGGCGTCTTTCAGGAGCAGCGGCATCCCGAGGCGCTCGGCCAGCCAGCGTCCGAACGCGGTCTTGCCGGTGCCCGGCGGACCATACAGGCACAGGCGCGCAGAGCGGCTGGCCGCAAGGCCGGTGGCCAGCGCCGCCAGGTCGGCGTCGGCATTCAGGATCGCGGGGTCGTAGTGGTCGGGCAGCCCGGCCGCGGCCCCGGCGTCCAGCGCCGCATGCCCCTGGGCCTCGAGCGTGCGGCTTGCCAGCCACTCGAGGGCGCGGGCGGCGCCGGCATCGTCGAACTGGCTGCGGATGGCGCGCACCACCGTCGCCGCGCGCTCGGCCACCGCAGGGGCCAGCGCCTCGACCTTTGCCATGCGCGCCAGGGTCGGCGCGTCGGCCAGGTCGCCGCAGGCGGCAAGCAGGATCCGCTCGCGCTGGGCGCGCGGCGGCACCGGCACCTCGACCACCATGTCGAAACGGCGCATGAAGGCCGGATCGATGTCCTCGATCGTGTTCCACAGCCACAGCGTCGGGACGCGGTTCTGTTCGAGCATGCGGTTCAGCCATGCCTTGGGCCGCTGGGCAGTGCTGCGCGAGCCGAACGGACTGCCGCTGTCGCCGAAAATGTCGTCCACCTCGTCGAACGGCAGCAGCGCATGGCGGCGGTCGAAGAAGCTCTGCGCGGCGCGGTAGGCGCGCAGGCGGCGCTCGCCGGTGACCGGGTCGCCGTCTTCGTCTTCGCTGGCCACCTCGAACAGTTCGCACCCGAGCGCGGCCGCAAGCGCGCGCGCGCCAGTTCGCTTTTTCCGGTGCCGGGCGCACCGTGCACGAAGATGTTGACGCCGTGGCGGTTACCGGCCACGGTCTGGGCCAGGTAGGGACGCAGGATCGCAAGGGCCTCGTCCAGGTGCGAGAAGTCGGTCAGCTGCAGGCGCGGCGGCATGCTCGGGGCGACGGTATCGCGCAGCAGCGCGATCGGATCGGTCTCGGAACCCAGGATCGACTCGGCGAATTGCCTGGACAGCAGGTCGAGCTTGGCGGCCAGCAGCGCGGTGCCGCTGCGGTCCACGTTCAAAAGGCCCGAGCGCGCCAGCACACCGTGCCCGAGGAGGGCGCGGCGGATCTCGGACACCGGAAGCTCGAGCAGCAGCGCCAGCACGTCCGCAATCGCTCCCGACGACAGCACGCCGAGGGTGTCGGCTGCCTTGTCCAGCGCGCGCTCGTGGTGCAGCAGGGTCGCGAAGCCGAGGATCGCGGACTCGGTCGCCAAGAGTCCCACCAGCTCGGCCAGGAGCGCGATGTTCGCGTCGAGGACGGGCGGCAGTTCGCGGTCGGCGCAGCGCTCGGCGTGGCGGTGCAGTTCGCGCAGGCGCGTCCGGACCGCGGCCGGGTCGAAATCGCGGTCTTCGGGGTCGATCCACTCGTCGAGCCCGAGGGCGCGGGCCACGGCGTCGTCCATGAATCCGCGCGGACCGACCAGCTCGCGATGCCCTGCAAGCGGCACCAGCATGCGCAGCATCCACAGCCGGATGACCGGGGCGATGGGGCGTTCGGGGGCGGGTGCGTTGTGGCAGCACTGTCTCGTTCGTTCTTTCATCTGCTTCCTCCTTCGGCTGCTGGGATGCCGCCATTGTCGCGGACGGCGCGACAGGACATGTCGCAGCCGATCCCGGGGCAGGGGTTCAGGAGGCTTACGCGCAGCGCGACAGGAAGGCGCCGAACAGTTCGCACAGCAGGGGAATGCGGGCGTTCAGGCGGTGGTCGCCCGGCACCAGGTGCAGGGTGCAGCCGCGCAGCCGCGCGAAGCGGATCGAATTCTCGCAAGGGATGACCTCATCGTCCCAGCCGTGCACGAGCTCCGCCTCATAAGCCAGGATCGCCGGGGCCGGGACCGGATAGTCCGGCATGTACAGGGCGGGCGCGAGCAGGAACACGCCGTAGGCGTCGAGCCTGACCGACGCTTCCGCCGCGACCCAGCCGCCCATGCTCGACCCCACCAGCAGCAGGGTCTGGTCCAGGTCCTTGCAGGCCTTCCTCAACTGTTCCAGGCGGATCGCCGGATCGGTGGTATGCGAGTAGTCGAGGCTGGCGACGTCCCAGCCGTGCTGTCGCGCCACCTGCGCCAGCGCGACGATCTTGCTGCCGTTCGGGCCGCTCTCTTTGCCGTGCACGAAATGCACCAGTCCTTTGCTCATTGCCGTGCTCCTTTCAGGACGAGGCGACCAGCGAGGCCAGCAGGTTGCCGCGTCCGACCGTGTGGAGGCGGGCATCGCGCGTCGTGTCGGACTGCGGGTCGTAGTAGCCGACGACATGCAGGCGCGAGTCGCGCGCAGTCTGCTTGCCGTCGGCGGCGGTGTCGATGTAGCCGATGGTATGGTAGCGTGCATCGGTGAGTATCTGTCTTTTCATGCGGCCTCCCTGGCAATGGTCGAGCAGCCAGTGTAGGGACGCGGGCGACAGGCGGTGTCGCAGCGGGCCTGCGACAGCCTTTGTCGCGGCGCATCGCTAGACTGGCGCTTCGTCGAATCGATACGGAGGATGGATGGATGATGTGTTCGTGCCCGGCCCCGGCTTCAAGCTGGTGGCCGGCGGGCAGACCGGGGCCGACCGGGCAGCGCTCGACTGGGCGATCGGACAGGGTGTGCCCCACGGCGGCTGGTGCCCGCGCGGGCGCAAGACCGAGGAAAGCGTGCTGCCGGACCGCTACCTGCTGCAGGAAACCCCGACCGCGGCCTACCTGCAGCGCACCGAGTGGAACGTGCGCGACAGCGACGCGACCCTGATCTTCACCCTCGACGATCGGCTCGATGGGGACTCGAAACGCACCGCCGCGTTCGCGGACGCCCTGGGTAAGCCCTGGCTCCATGTGCGTCCCGGCGTGCACCCGAAATACGTGGCGCGTTTTCTCGCGCGCCACGGCGTCCGGACCCTCAACGTGGCCGGCAAGCGCGAATCCTCGGTGCCCGGCATCGGCGAGCTGGTGCGGCAGGTGCTGTCGCAGGTGCTGCGACCGGGGCCTGGCGCCAGCCAATCATGAATCTTTGAATGTTGAATGAAGGAGGTGCAGATGGCTCACATCGTATTGCTCGGGGATTCGATCTTCGATAACGCCCCGTATGTCCCGGCCGGGACCGAAGTTCAGGCCCGCCTGCAATCGCTGCCGGGCCGGCCGCACCGCGTGTCGCTGCTGGCGCGCGACGGCAGCGTGCTCGCGGACATGGCGGCACAGGTGGCGCGCCTGCGCGAGCTGCCGGAGCCGGCCGACTGGCTGGTGGCGAGCTGCGGCGGTAACGACGTGCTGGGCCTGGTCGGGGCGATGCATTCGCCGGTAGGCACCGTACTCGAGGCGGCCGAACTGCTAGCGGCGTGGCAGGCCGGCTTCCGGCGCGCCTACCGCGACATGCTCGACCTGCTGCTGGCGCAGGGTAGTCCGGTGGCCGTGGCGACGATCTACGACGCCGTGCCCGGCCTCTCGCCCGGCCTGCGCACCGCGCTGGCGCCGTTCAACGACGTGATCCTGCGCGAAGCGGTGCTGCGGCGCGTCCCGGTAATCGACCTGCGGGTGGTGTGCGCCGATGCGGGCGACTACGCGTCCTCGTCGCCGATCGAGCCGTCCGCCCAGGGCGGACAGAAGATCGCCGCTGCGATCGGGGAACTGGTGCATGCGCAGTCCCCCGCGGCGGCGCACACGCTCGTCTACGGCAGCGCAGCGCCCTAAACACATCGGTGGAATTTCTTATTAGCAATATCTTTGCTAATATGACATTTTGAACCACTACCCGTGGCCGCCGGCGGGCGGCCCGCATGTACATGCCTGCACTGATCCAGCATATCGACGCGATCGCGCGCAAGAAGGGACGCGACGCCCTCTACCTCGAATTCCATCCACAGCCCTTCAGCGAGTGGCGCGAATACCGGTTTGTCGACGATCCGGTGCGCGCCGAGGTGCTGGCCTGGTTCGACGCGCACGGCGTGCCCTGGACCCGCTGCGGTCCGTTCGCGAATCCTTCGCGGATGGTCTCCTATCTCGGCCAGGTCTACCTGGACGTTCCCTACGACGAGTCCTTGCCCGGGTACTGCGCGTTGCGCGATTACCTGGAGCATGCGGACGAAACGATGCGGCATGCCGGCGTACGCTTCTACGTCATGCCGCTCGACTATGCGATGGAGAATGCCGCGCACGACGAGCCCGGTTTCTGGGAACGTTGGGCGGAGGACTTCTGAGGGCCACCAACCAGCAATCCCTGCTGCGCCAGTGGTACATGCTGCGCATTGTGCCGCGCACCCCGCTCAAGGTATCGGCCAGGGAGCTGTGCGCGGCCGAATTCGACGTGGCCAAGCGGACGGTCGAGCGCGACCTGAAAGGGTTGTCGACGGTGTTGCCGATCGTGGTCGACTGCCGCGACAAGCCGTTCGGATGGAGCTGGCTGCGCGATGCATCGAGTTTCGACCTGCCCGGGCTGACCCTGCCCGAGGCCTTGACGCTGACGCTGGTCGAGCAGCACCTGCAGCACCACCTGCCGCCGAACGCGGTCGATGCCCTGCGCCCGTACTTCCAGTCGGCGGCCCGCACGCTGTCGGCGGTGGACAACACGGCGCCGCCGCGGGCCTGGCCGGACAAGGTGCGCAGCGTGCCGCCCCAGCAGCCGCTGCTGCTGCCGCGCATGGACGACGAATGCCAGCGCATCGTCTACATGGCGCTGATGCAGGACCGCCAGCTCAGGCTCCACTACCGCAAGCGCGACGCGGACGCCCCCACGGTTTACGCCGCGGTCCATCCGCTGGCCGTGGTGCAGCGCGGCGCCCTGGTCTACCTAGTGTGCATGTTCGGCGGCTACGACGATGTCCGCACCATCGCCTTGCACCGCGTACAGCAGGCCGAGGCGCTGTACGAGCCAGCGCGCCGCAAGCCCGGTTTCGACGTCGACGCCTATATCGCTTCCGGCCAGTTCGGCGTGATCGCAGGTGCGCCGATCAGCCTGCGCGCCGTGTTCACCCGCGCCGCCGGCGAACACCTGTTCGAGTCGCCGTTGAGTGCCGACCAGGTGCTGACGCCGGACGCCTGCACCTGGCCGCCACCGTCCCGAACACACGCTCGCTGGTGTGGTGGCTGCTCGGCTTCGGGGATGGGGTAGTGATCCAGGAGCCTGCGAGCCTGCGTGAGGAGCTGGCCGGCATCGCCCGGCGCATGGCGGCGGCCTACGGCGCCGGTGCGCCGCACCCGGTCGACGCAAAGCGTCAGTTGGCCGCATCTGAATATTAGGGAAGGAAACGGGAATGCAGGAGCTGATCGACATCGTGGCGGACTATGTCCGCGGGAAGTATGCGACCGGGACCGCTTGGTACACGTGGTCGTTCGACCCGGAGGAGGTGCCGGCTGGCGTGGACGCACCCGGCGCTGACTGGCATGCGCGCAATGTCGCCCTGAAGAAGGGGCTGCACGCGAGATGGCGGGCGCAGCCTGCGCACCAGGCGGACCTCGAGGCCTACTATGTGGCGGACTGGGAAGGCGTGCGCAGCAACAGGCCCGAGACACTGGCGCTTTACCACGGCAGCGACGCGCGGACAAACATCGCGCGCGGCGACAAGGGAATTGCGAGCTGGTCGAAGGCGCTGTGCGTGCGTGATCCTCACGCATTCGCGATCTTCGATGCGCGCGTCTCCGCCAGCCTGAACGCGCTCCAGATCATCCATCGCGTCGCCGCACCGCTGCGGTTTCCCTTGCTGGCCTCGCGCAATCGCGAGGTCGCCAGGGGATCGGCGCTCCTGCGCCGGCACTTCCAGCAGCATGCCTGGCCGCGCGTGGACAAGGGCTTCTACGACGCCTACCTGGGATTGTGCAAGGCCGTAGGCGAGCGCATCGGTCCTGCCGGCGCGCCGACGCCGGTGTAGGCGGTCGAGATGGCGCTGTTCGCGCATACCGAGGAGCTGCTGGGGAGGCTTTCCCGGAGGCGCATGAGCCGCGGCGGCCCCTCGCGGACGCCTGCCGCCAAGGCGAGCAGGGTAGCCAGGCAGCGCTCGGCCCTGCTTGACAGCACCAGTTCGACGGCCATCTACGCCGGGGTCAGCGCGACGAACAGGCGGCGCCGCGCCGCCTCGTCGAGCTCGGCGAAGTCCATCTCGGTGATCACCACGGTCGGCGCGCTCTGGCCCTTGAAGCGGCACATCGATTCGACCAGCAGTTCGCCCTTGTTCCAGCGCGGCTCGCCGCTGAAGTCGTACTCGCCGGTGAAGCGCCGGGTGAGATGCGGGCCGATGCCGACCCGGTTCAGCAGCGCCGACTTCTCGCGGCCACGGCCCGGCGACGACAGCAATGTCGGCCAGGGCGAAGCCGCGCGCCAGCAAGGCGGCCACCGCGTCCTCGGTCCGGGCCAGCAGTTCCTGGTCGGATGCGTAGGTCCGGATGCCGGGGAGCTCGCCGCGGTAGGGATTCAGGGCGCGAATCGGCGGGCGCACCAGCGCCAGTGCGTTGATCAGGTCGCAGATCATCTGCGGGCTGCGGAAGTTGTCGCTGCAATGGACCGTAACCGCGTCGCCCAGCTCGAAACCGTCCTGCCGGTACAGGCGCTGGGCCTCGTCTTCCAGCACGTACTGCCTGCCCTCGGGCTTGAGGCGGCTGCACAGGCTTTCCACCCAGCCCGCGTCGAAGTCCTGGGCCTCGTCGATGATCAGCAGGTCCAGGCCTTGCGTGAAGCCGGCGCTAGCGGCGACGTAGTGTTCGGCCATGCGCTCGTACCCCTGAGTTCAGACACCCCTTGCATTTCGGATATGCCAGGCAGATACTTGTTCAATTACCCACGGTTAAAAACTCGAATGTGTCGGTTTCCTGTGGTTCGGATTAACCACGTTCTGACCTGCGGCAGCCTCATTTTGCAGCTTGCGCCATATATGCGCCATGCGTTACTCAACAATTTGTCACTTGAAAGCAACCTCCCGATGGCTTACGATCCAAAACATTTTGAACTACTCACGGAATGGCGGGGCCGGCTTTATGACAAGAATGACCCAACCAGGTTCGAGGTTAACGAGCAGCTCATGACGGCGTACAACGTCACCAAGAATTGGGGAGCAGCAGTGGCAAGCCGCCTGTTCGGTACCGCAGGACAAGAAAAAACGATACGCAGGACGTACGGTCACTGGAACAGAAAGTTCGACCAATACCAATGGTCGAGAATATACCCTACCCACAGTGCTCCCCGCCAATTAGCTTACACAGTTGGAATCGATGCGGATGATGGATTCTATGCCAAGCTGGACCTTATTGATAACCAGGTTGAAGGGCCGCAGCTTCGGCAAAAATTTGACTCAGTCGCACAAACTGCAACTATTAGTGCGACGATGCTTCAACAAGTCGGCTTGAACATGACTTTCGCCGAATTAGTAGAATGGAGCGTCGGCGAAATAGCGAAGTTTGACAAAACCTACGAGGACGTTGGGAATTTTCTTGACCTCACCACCCTCGACGCACGGCAGAATTTACTCCAGCACTTCCGCGGACATGTCGACTTCGTGAAGCGTCAGCCTAAATGGCACCCCGAAACGACCGCACTGTTTTGCCGGCTCGCCGATACAGTACACGAGGCCGGCCTGGATTGGTGGTATACAAAGTCCACAAACTCGCAGTTGCGATTTGGCAGGAAACTTGGACAGGGTGACGGCAGCCCGATCGGATGGATTTTTCTAGCCAAGAATGGTGTCCACATAACGTGGGCAGAGCCAGGTTCGCGCAATTCGCTGCAGCGTGAACCGCTTTCCGACGAAACAATTTCTAGTCTGGAGAAAGCGCTGGAGGTGGAACAAGAATCCTGGGCGGAGAAATTGACTTCCGCAAGCAACCATCCGGGCTACTGGCCGGACCACTATCAGACGGTTGAGGCGACGAACATCGATGCCGACGACGGGAATGCAATTGTAACGGCCGCTGAAGTAGCGCGTGCAACGGGCGCTGACGTGCTACCGCGCAATATCATTTATTATGGGCCGCCGGGCACAGGGAAGACATTCAAACTCCAGCAGCAGTTGAGCCGAGACTATTCGGACGAACGCGGCGAACGGTACGCTTTCGTAACCTTTCACCAATCGTATGGCTATGAAGAATTCGTCGAAGGCCTGCGCCCTGTTCTTATCGGACCCGATGCACCAAGCGAGCACGCTCAAGGAAGTCAGGTCGGGTACGAAATTAAACGTGGCGCTTTCCTTAGCCTGTGCGCCCGGGCCCGTGAAAACAGCACACAGCGCTATGCTATGATAATCGATGAGATAAATCGCGGAAATATCAGCAAGATTTTCGGCGAGCTGATTACCCTCATGGAAATCGACAAGCGAGAAGGGGTGGGGCATCCAATCTCACTCACGCTGCCCTACTCAGGTGATCGCTTCAGCGTTCCTTGGAATGTCGACATAATTGGAACAATGAACACTGCCGACCGCTCCCTTGCCCTAGTGGATACCGCACTGCGGCGCCGTTTTGAGTTCATCGAAACAATGCCCGATCCCTCCGTGCTGAAGGACGTGATCGTTAGAGCCAGCGGTGTCGAAATTGACGTGCAAGAGATGCTCACCGTGATCAATCGCCGCATCGAATCACTATATGATCGTGACCATACCATAGGCCATGCGTATTTCACGAAGCTACGGCATCTTACGGCGCAACAGCAATTTCCAGAACTGCAAGCGATTTTCAAGAATCGAATCATCCCATTATTGGAAGAATACTTTTTTGAAGACTGGCACAAAATAAGGCTGGTTCTCGGTGACAACCAGAAATCAAGTCTGGACTATCAATTTGTCCGGGAGGCGGGCAAACAGGATGAAGCGCTGTCCTTGTTCGGACGTAACTCACAAATAGACCAATACCAGATTCGCCCGCGCTACCATTTGTATGCTCCAGCTTTCGGACAGGCAAATGCTTACGTTGAGATCTATTCCCGCACATCGGCCGTGGTTGATGACGCCGAATGACATCATGTACGCTTTTCGAATTCGACAGCGTCGTGGCGGCCGGCCTTGGTGCTACAGGCCATACCGTCCCGCCACAGGTGTTTGCATGGCTCGAATCACAATGCTTGGCCTATGACGGCGGCGCGCCTTCCTGGCTGAAGGTGAGCCAGCGCGGCAAGCTCAAGGCAATCCAGTTCGCGAGCCATGTGGGCGTAGTGCGTGCCCCTTGCGGATTCCAGATCGAAATTCTTCCGAAGATCGGCAAGAAGTCGTCGGCCGACGAGGCCCGGGCCTGCCTAGTGGAAATGTTGCAATGCCTAGCCGAGTTCCGTCACATCAAGATCGCGGACGCACACCTCGCCACGGTCCGCATACCGCTGCTGGAAGTGTTCATCAAGCAGTTCCTTGGCGAAGTCAACAGTGTAGTAAAGCGTGGCCTGCGCAGTGACTACATTGCGCAAGAGGGCAACTTGCCCACATTGCGCGGAAAGTTGCTGATCGGGCGTCACCTCTCGCAGAACCTGATGCGGCCAGACAGATTTTATTCTAGTCATGATAATTTCTCCCAAGACCGTGCTGAGAACAGACTGATCCATGCCGCGTTACGTATCGTGCAGGCCATATGCAAAACTTTTGAAAACCAGCGATTGGCGCGCGAACTGTGCTTCGTCTTTGCCGATGTGCCGACATCAACCGACGTAAAACTCGATATCAACCATGTTCAGCTCGGCAGGGGCATGGGCTATTACGCGGCAGCGCTCGAATGGGCGAAGATGATTCTTGCAAAGCTCAGTCCAATTGTAGGAACGGGAGCGCAGCAGGCACAATCGCTGCTCTTTCCGATGGAAGTCGTCTTCGAAGCGTACGTCGGTAAGCACCTCACTCGGCAGCTGCCGGCAAAATTCATCCTGGATGCGCAGTGCAGCCGCCATTACTTGGTGGGTCATCGGGAGGCGCGCTGGTTTAAGTTAAAGCCGGACCTGGTCGTGCGCGACCGCCACACTAACTATGTGGTGCTCGATACCAAATGGAAGTTGTTGGACGCGACCAAGGACAATGCGCGCGACAAATACCAGCTGAGCCAGGGAGACTTTTACCAGCTATACGCTTACGGCCATCATTACCTCGATGGAAAAGGCATCATTGTTCTGATCTATCCAAAGACCGATGCATTTTCGCTTCCGCTACAGGTATTCGATTTCCCTAAGTCTGCTGGAATGCATTTGTGGGTGCTGCCATTTTGCATATCTACGGGCAAGCTCATCCTTCCAGATACAGGGCAACTAGATATTTATTTCGAGCACCGAGCAGTTTAGAGCGTGAGACCCGGCGCAGTAACGGCCGAGTACAAGCGGCAGTGATCCGGCTGGAAGGGTTATCCCCCCTTTTCTAGAGCACGCTAAAAGTAGAGGTTAGGCGGCAAGGGCAAGTTTCTGTTTTGGTGTGATTCCGCCAAGGGCCATGTTGGGTCGATCGTGATTGTAGGTCCACAGCCACAGGGTGGCAAATTGCTGGATTTCATCGAGCTTCTCAAACAGATGATGTGCAAGCCAGTCATAGCGGACCGTCCTGTTGTATCGCTCGACGTAGGCGTTTTGTTGCGGTTGGCAGGGCTGGATGAAATCGATGCGGATTCCTTGCCTGGCAGCCCAGGCCAACGTTACAGCACTGATGTATTCCGGGCCGTTCTCGCAGCGGATCGCGCCCGGTTTGCCGCGCCATTCGATGATCCGGTCGAGCGATCGGATCACGCGTTCGGACGGCAGCGAGAAGTCAACTTCGATGCCGAGGCCCTCGCGGTTATAGTCGTCGATGACGTTGAAAAACCGGATGCTGCGCCCATCGGCAAGCTGGTCATGCATGAAGTCCATCGACCAGGTCTGGTTGATCGCCGTCGGTACAGGCAATGGCAGCGGTTCTTCGCGTATCAGGCGGTGGCGCGGCTTAATGCGCAGGTTCAGCTCAAGCTCGCGATAAATCCTGTAGACCCTTTTATAGTTCTTCTTGAAACCCTTGACGTTGCGCAGGTACAGGAAGCACAGCCCGAAGCTCCAGTTGCGCTGGTTGTTCGTCAACCGTACCAGCCAGTCGGCTATGACGTCGTTTTCTGCGTCCAGCGTGGCCTTGTACTGGTGTCAGGTCTGGCTGATGCCAAATGCTTGGCAGGCCAGCTTGACCGTGGCTAACCGCTCCGTTACGGCCCGCTACGCCATCTCCCGCCGCTGAGATGGCGCTACCACTTTTTTGCGAGGGCCTCAGCGACAATTTCGGCCTTCAGGCGCTCCTCGGCATACATCTTCTTCAGGCGCCGGTTCTCTTCCTCCAGCCCATTCATACGGGCCATCAGGGACGCATCCATGCCGCCGAACTTAGTGCGCCACTTGTAGAGCGTGGCGTTGCTGATGCCGTGTTCGCGGCACAGTTCCGGGACCGGACTGCCGGCTTCGGCCTGTTTGAGGATGGCGATGATCTGGCTGTCGGTAAAGCGGGACGTCTTCATGTAGAGCTTTCTGTGTCTTAAGTAGAAAATTCTACTTCTGATCGCGCTCCTTTTTGTGGGGGGGATTACCGCAGTTGAAAAAGCACTATGCAAGGCGCAAATTCGAAGCGTAGCAAGCTATTGCGAGAATCTGCAACGCCGCAGGGTGGCTCTTTTCAACGCCAAGTCCGCCTCCATGAATTAATCAGTGCTTCCCTAGGTAATCCAGACGATTTACATGCAGGTTCTGGACAGTCTGGTCATCCTTGCTAGTCTGGGTGAGTCCGCGCGCGCCGGCGAACGCACACCTGATATCCAAACTCTTAAAATTCATCAGTTTCAGAAATACGCCCGCCGGGTTGCAGTAGGTGCTCGCGAGCGTCGACTGATTTGCCATTTTCACCAAGAGTTGCGAAAGCTCCACCAACTGTGCGCTGTTTTTGCCAAGCGAAGCGTCATGGTGATGTAGATACAGGTGGAGCGCCACAGCTTCAGCAATGACATGTCGCCGGTCGAATACGAAAAACAGTATTTTTACCGGCTCTGGCGTGTTTAGAAAACTCGTGGCGATTCATCCGTTGAGGGTAGGGAAGTGCACATGCGTATAAACAGCGACTACGCCGAGGTTGTCGCTGATTTAATCTGCCGGCGTACGGCGTTCACAGTGGCAAATAGAGCGTGATTTTTGGTGATAATCTACCGGATCCAAGCGTGTAGAATACTATTCCTGTCCGGCAATCTGCGTAAAATTGCGGGAATTCAATCACATATCCAGCGGAAAGATGCATCTTACAGAGCCGAACGGCAAGGCAACGGTTCCTGCCTTGAACCTGCAGCGTCCCATTCGGCTCCGCCTACCGTTCGCCGTTTATGAATTGCAGCTGCGGCATCGTTTGCTCGACAACCTTCAGTCGGTTTCGCGCTTCTTGCTGCGTGCGCTGGCGCGTGGCGTGACGCGCGACACGATTCTAACGGTGACTGCGCTCTCTGCCGAAACCATCGACGCGCAATGCGACTATTTGCGCTACCAAGGTTATTTGGGCGATGGTCTGACGCTGGCGCCGCTCGGCGAGCAAGTCGTGCAGCTCGAACGCCTATTGCCCCTCTGCGTCAAGCGCGTCGGGGTTGATAAATTTAACGGCAAGAATATTTTTGTGCTGCCAATGGATGAGGCAGCCACTTGGGAGGCTGAATCGGACATTGTCCCGGACGCCACCTTGCCGGAAGAACGCCACCTGAAGCAGTTCGATCATCAGAATCGCGTGGCCGAGATCCTTTTGGACAAGGACGGTGCCGGACTGCTGCAGTTCTTGAATTACTTTTGGCCTGAGCACGGCGCACTGTTTGCGAGCCAGTTGCGCTATTTCGACTGCCGTCTGCGGCCGCTGCCCGACCATCCTGCGGAGCGCCTGAACGTGCTTGTCGATGGTGGCCGACTGGCGCCCGTGCCCAAGCTGCGCCCGCGCGATCCCGGTATCGTCCTGCCGGTTCTGGAAATCGAGCGCTACAACGAAGTGGCACCGAAATGGCCCTGGCCGGTCGCGCTCCCGTCGTCCGACTTTCTGTGGATAGACCTGTTCAGCCATGCCAGCCTCACGGCAGGATTGCCGTTAGTCGATGCGGCCGACGATCAGCTGCGCGTACTGGCCGATACGGCAGGCCATGCTGCGCCGGAATTGCCGTCGATTCTCGTGTCGGCTGGTGTCCAGGTCAGACACACGCTACGGCGCCGCTACCTGAACTTGCGGGTAGAAGGCTCCCTGATGGACTTGGTGCACGCCGAATACGGCTTCCTGATCTTGGGGGACGCTGATGCGTAGCGCTGCGCGAATCGTGAGGATGCGTCCAGTCGACCTGTTCGTCGAGTTCGGTGTTGTAAATGGCAAGACTGCGGAACGCGCGGAGCGCGCCGGTCGGGGCATGCGGGTGATCGGCAACGTCGCCCGCGCTGGACGTTCGGTTTCGACAGGCAATGTGGTACTGGCCTGGGTCGACGCCGGTCTGGCAGTACTCGAGGCTGTCGCGAGCTATGCCAACTATCGTCAGGCGGTGGAGGTCACCCGACAACTCGAGGCAGAAGCCGATGCATTGCGCGTGCGCTTAAGCGAGATCCGCAAACAGTGCGCGGCGCTGACGGGGCAAGCCTGGCGTGAACAGGAGCAGCGCGTCAGGCATATCCAGTCCACCCAGGCGGACCAAATAAATCGCTTCCGTATCGAACGCGCGCACTATACGGAATGCAAGGAGGACGTGCGCCGCCTAGGCGATCAGCTGCTACTGTTGCGCCAGGCGTCGGCGCCGTCTTGTCCTCAGCTCACCAGGCTCGAACGCGAGTTTCACAATTTGGTCGCGGCGCAAGTCGCGGCTGCCGTCGTATTAATCGATTCATAGGAAACATGCCATGAGGAAACCCGGATCCGGACGGTCGTCGGGCTCGACGATTAAGAAGCCTGCCCCGACGCCCCTCCCAATCGGCGAGATCGTGACCAGCGTGGGGGACGCAGTCACCTCGTTGGCCGGCGCCTACGCCGAGCATCAGCGTACGAGGCAAGTCGTGGCGCAAGCCGACCGCGATAAAACCATCGCCGTCGAAGAAACCCGGCGCGTGCTGGGTGAGATCGACGCGCGGCGTCAGGGGATGCAACTGCAGGATAACATTCACGCCCGCGATCACGAGTACCGTATGGCGGAACTCCAGTTACGCGCAGACGAGAACGCCGACGCCCGTGCGCAGCGCTTGCAGCGCGTCGAGAAGGTGATCAGCGAAGTCACTGAGCACTTGCCAGCGCCGCAGGGCAGGTTGCTGAAGTGAGAGCCTACTAGCAGGAGAGACACGAATGCTCGGATTTTTACTAGCCGCGGCCGGCATCGTCACAGTGGCCGCATCGGCAGTCGCCTGGATCTTCGATACACTCACTTCGGAGCAGCGCGCGCGCCATGAGGAACTCCGTTCGCGCCGTCGACATCTGCACGCCGCATGCGGCGACGAGTTGGCGCGGCATGCTGATTCGGAGGCGACCACCGAGCGCGAATATGCTCTGCAGATCAGGGATTTGCTGGCTGCGGAGAACCGTCGTTTGCTCGCCGAGAAAGCCGAGCTCGAACGCGATTTGCCGGCGTTGCGAGCCGATCTCGAGCGTGAACTCGACCGCAAACACATCAGCGCGTTCAAACGTACTGCGCTACGCTTGCTGCGCACGCGGCTGGACGACGCTATCGCCCGCCTGCACGCCTATCGCGCGTATAGTCTCTGGTACCGTGCTCAGCTCGATACGCTGGTACAGCAGGGTGACTATGCTGCGCTGTTTGAGATCGAGCCGCCGGAGGCAAAACTTCCGGGGGATTGGTTTTATATCGGAAAGGTCGGCATCGTCGAACGCGAAGAGCTCAATAGCTATCCGAACCGCTACGGCCAGGTATTGCAGCTGAGCCAAGTAAAGAGCGGCGACACGTACGTCGCGGCGCCACTCGAGCTGCTGCTAGCCCAATCGTGTCCCGACCAGGATGCCATTCCTGTACAACTCGTGCACGTGAACAAGAACGCGGTCTTCTATAGCGCATCCGTGCTGCGCGGCTGCCTGCAGGTCGAGCATATACTCGAGCGTGCGCCTTGTAAGGCGGTGGTAGAGGTGGTAGAACGCGCGCCGCAGCCTGGCTACCTCGTACGCTGCTACCCGGGGATCCACGAGGTGCGGCGCGACAGCGCCGCGCAGGGAGGTATTCTTGCCCGTCTCCTGCGCGCCGAGGCGCGCTTTCCGGGCAAGCATTACCAACCGGGTGACGTGCTGGACGTATACCCCTTGCACTACGATCTGCTGTTGAAGGACCGACGCGCACACGACCCCGATTTGATGTCGGTTACGGAGCGGCCGGAGTCGCTCGATCTGGAGCAGACTTCGGCAGCGCCGGTATACCTCAGCCTCGATGCGGCCTTGCCGCACCTAGACGCTCTGAGCGATGCGATCGAGCGCGACGAGCGCTGGCAGCTGTACACCTGCGCCGAGGCGGCGGACGGGCACTACCTAATTGCCTTGCGCCTGGGGGACTGGCTGGTGCGTACGGTCAGCGCCCCGGCGCTTTACTACCTGCAGGCGCAGGAGATCGTACCTGCCGAAGCGTTTGCGTTGCAGCGCACTTCGCTGCCGTTCGAGGTGCAAGCGATCGAGCGCGATTTTATCGACCACGTCTACATCGATACCCAGCAGTATCGGGCATTGCGCTACTTCTGCCAGCAGCAAGGCATGTACGAACAGCGCAAAGCGCAGCGTGAGCAGGCTTGGCAATTCTTCGCTCGTTGGAACCGCGTTGCCGACTATCTTCTCGAGGTCGACGGTCACATCAGCGTCGATCTGCCACCGGGTGAGTTGGAAGATGGCTGGCTGCGCGTAGTCCTGGATCCCGACGCACGTCTCGCTCTGACGACGCTCGAGGCGGAGCTGGAAAAGGAGCTCGCCAGAGGGCAGCGCAGCCGCGTCGGTGTGCAGATGGCTTGCTTGGACCGCAATGGCACGCAGACATGGATTCAGGTCGGAGACCTGATCGGGATGCCGGAGCGTGAAGACGGCATTTGTTTACTCCATATTGGCACCCGAGGCGAACAATCGATGCAGGTGGGCCGCTATGGTCTGACGCCGCTGAAGCCGCTCCAGCTACGGTTACGCATGCGCAAGGGCGGTGACTTCCAAAACCTGCAGCGTCAAAAGCAGGCGCTGGACGCGTTCATGCTCGACAAGATGGTTAACAAGTCGATCAAGCAAATCCTGGTCGACCCGGCCGGCTACCAAGGCCAGCCCGACGCGCGCTGGGAGCAGAAGATCGCCGCGGGGCTGACATGGCATAACAAGAATTGGCAGGATGAAGACAAGGCGCGTTCCGCCAAGCGGGTGGTAGAGCAGGCGCTGATAGAGTCGAATCTGTTCTTGGTACAGGGGCCGCCAGGCACTGGCAAGACCACTTGCATTGTCGAGATGCTGCACCAACTGTACGAGGACAATCCGTTTCTGCGCATCCTGGTCGTATCGCAGCAAAACGCGGCCGTCGACAACGCATTGACCCGCTTCCTCGAAAAAGCGCCGCCGGCGCGCGCGCGGATACTGCGCATCGGGCACCGCGACAAGATGGACGAGTCCTTGCGCGATTACGGCACGGAGGCGCGCTTGGACGCCTACCACGTGGACCGGATCACGGCCTATCAACGCGCCGCCGCCGCACAGGCAGATACCGCTCCCCTCTTGGAAGAATGGCTGTCCAGTATTCGCGACGCCGATGGCCGCTTTGACCCCGAGCTCACCGAGCTCCTCATCGGGGAATACAAGTTGGCTGGTGCCACCTGCGTCGGCCTCGCCAGCCAACGGCATGGCTTGCACAGGCTGCAATTCGACTTGGCTATCATCGACGAGGCGGGACGCTCGACGGTTCCCGAACTGCTGATCCCGATGCTGCGCGCGAGCAAAGTGATCCTCATCGGCGACCATTACCAGCTTCCGCCAACTATCGCAGCAACTTTGCGCGAAGAGGACAGCGCGCAGGCGCTTCCGTTCTTGGAGGAGAGCTTCCTGAAAGAGAGTTTTTTCGAGCTCATGTACCGGGGCCTAGCAGCCAATTGCCGTGGTAGGCTCGACAATCAATACCGCATGGTCGAGCCGATCGGCGACCTAGTCGCGGATTTGTTTTACCAGGAACGAGGCGAGCGCGGCTTGTTTAACGGCGAAGTCCATGACCGCAGCGAATTTCTAGATTCATCGGCACCGCTGCGCTGGCATGACGTGCGCGGCGAGCAGCTGGACGACGGCACCAGCAAAAGCAACCTCGCCGAAGCCGAGGCGATCATGGATTATCTCTGCACCGCCGCCCGATCGCTGAGCAAGCGCAAGCTGCATAAGGAGGTCGCGATCATTACGCCCTATGGCGCTCAAAAGCGTCTGATCCGACGCCTGCTCGACCGCGCCGCTACCAAAGCCGGTAAAGACAGCGAGGTTTGGCGCATCGGCGACAGCTTGAGCATCCGCCCGGATACGGTCGACAGCTTTCAGGGTAGCGAAGCGGACATCGTGCTTTATTCGACAGTACGCAGCGCGGGCGACATTAGCTTCATCCGCGACCGTCAGCGCCTGAACGTGTCGTGCTCGCGAGCCAAGGAGAATCTCGTCTTTTTCGGCAATTCGGGCTATTTGCGCCGCGCTGAAATGCGCGGCCGGGCTGTGGATCAGCCGTCGTTGTTCGGCGAGATCGTGCGCCGCGCCGCGCGCTCATCTACTACGGTGGCAGTGAAAGTACAGCATGTACCTAAGGAAGGTTCACCGTTTATTTTTGTCCAGGGTGGGCAGTCCAAATACTTCGCTCACTTTAAGGCCGCGACGGACATCAGCTGGAAACAGTGGTGCGGCCTCAAGGTTGGCGACGCTTTAGAGATCGTGTTGTCCGATGGCGGCGCCGACGAAGGTAAGTTTGAAACTGCGGCGAGCGTGCGCATCACAGCGGCGCCGGAAAGCGCCGCCGTACACGCTGTTCGCCCTAATAGTTATCCTAAAGCGTGCCCCAAAGCCTACTTAACCAAACGGCCGTCGTCGCGCTAAAACACACACGTAGGTGGACTGCCCTAGACGTCCAACTTGGATACGGAGAAGCTAGCACTTGTGTTGATGGAAGTCGGTGTGGCCATACCGGCTCAGCCTTGGGACTGCACGGTGAATCGCCCCGGCTTTCGTGGAGGCCGGTTAGTGTGAGTCAGGCGGCGGTGGTTTGACTGCTCAGTTGCTCGTAATAGTTTGCCTCAGCTTCGGCCGGCGGTATTTAGCCTAGCGGCGCAAGCAGGCGGTGGTGATTGAACCAGGACACCCATTCCAGCGTGGCCAGTTCAACGGCCTCACGCGTCTTCCACGGAGCGCGGCGGTGGATCAGCTCAGCCTTGTACAGCCCATTAATGGTCTCGGCCAAGGCGTTATCGTAACTGTCGCCTTTGCTACCCACAGAGGGCTCAATTCCGGCTTCTGCCAGGCGCTCGCTGTACTTTATGGATACGTATTGCGACCCGCGGTCGCTATGGTGGACCAGCTCGTTCCGTTCGGGCTGGCGGGCGTACAGGGCCTGTTCCAAGGCGTCGAGCACAAAGGCGGTCCGCATCAAGCTGCTGACGCGCCAGCCGACGATGCGCCTGGCAAAAACGTCGATCACGAACGCAACATAAACGAAGCCCTGTCAGGTCGAGACATAAGTGAAATCGCTGACCCACAGCTGATTCGGTCGCTGGGCCTTGAACTGGCGGTTGACCCGGTCGAGCGGGCATGGCGTCTTCGTATCGCCAACCGTCGTGCGCACGACCTTGCCTCACATGACGCCACGCAGGCCGGCTTTGCGCATCAACCGCTCCACCGTGCAGCGGGCCACATCCTTTCCTTCACGCCGCAGTTGGCGCCAAACTTTGTCAGCCCCGTAGACCTGCAGGTTCGCCTGCCAGACACGTTCGATGTCGACGCTCAGCACGTCGTCGCGTTGGACACGGGCACAGCGCAGTGCCGGGTTGCGCTGCTGCGCAGCGTGAGGCCAGTAGCCTGACGGCACGATCTGCATCACCCGGCAGATCGGCTCGAGGCCGTAGGCATGGCGGTACCGGTCGATGAACGCTCTCACGGCTTGAAGTGGCGGCCGAGCTCCGCCCGGGCGAAAAACGCTCTCGCTAGGCGCAAAATCTCGTTCGCCTTGCGTAGCTCCCGCACCTCTCGCTCGAGCGCCTTGACGCGCTCCTCTTCGGCAGTGGTTGGTCCTGGACGCTGGCCGATATCGCGCTCCTGCTGGCGTACCCAGCGACGCAGTGTCTCCGGCGTGCAGCCGATCTTGGCGGCGATCGACGTGATCGCCGACCACTGCGATTCGTACTGGCTGACGGCTTCGCTGACCATGCGTACAGCGCGCTCGATGACTTCAGGGAATACTTGGGTTGCTTTTTCATAGCTCCATTTTCTCAAAGGATGGAGCCTCTACAAAACCGTGCGCGTAAAGCCTGCACCGTCTAGACACTGAATAGCTCCAATCGCCAAAATAGTCCCCACTAAATTTGGTGGGGACTATCTTGGAGAGTGAAATTGAACACGGCAGGTACCGGCTTAGCACGAACTACCAGCTGGAGTTCAAGCGGAAGCTGGCCCAGCAGGCGTGCGAACCAGGAGTGTCAGTTGCACATCTGGCCCTGCAGCATGATTTGAATACGAATATGGTGTTCAAATGGCGGCGCCAATTGCGCGCAGGCCTGTTCGATCAATCAGGTTTGGTCGCTGTGACATTGGCGCCAATGTTACCGCCGCAACCGGACGTGAGCGGTCAGCGCTGCGACGGCGTAATCGAAGTCCGGCTGGGCAAAGCCACGATGCGCATTGAAGGCCGCCCCGATCCAGCAACGCTGGCAGCAGTTCTGGAAAGGCTGCGCGGATGATTGGTCTGCCCGCAGGAACACGCATCTGGCTCGCGGCCGGAGTCACCGACATGCGCTCGGGTTTCAACGGCCTGGCGTCGAAAGTGCAGACAGCGTTGGAAGAAGATCCGTATAGCGGCCACGTATTTGTATTCCGTGGCCGCCGCGGTGATCTGATCAAGGTCTATGGTGGACCGGTGATGGCCTGTGCCTGCTGTGCAAACGTCTCGAAAAGGGCCGCTTCATCTGGCCGCAAGCTGCCAGCGGCACGGTCACGCTGACGCATGCGCAGATCTCAATGCTGCTGGGGGGATCGACTGGCGCCGGCCAGAGCGCACTTGGAGACCAGAGTCAGCCTTGTAAACTTGCTACGGTCCGCGTAAACTGGGTTGCATGCTCAACGCCACCGACCTGCCCAACGATATCGCCGCCTTGAAGGCCATGTTGCTGGCCAGTGAAGCGCGTGCAGCACGAATCGAAGCGCACGCAGGACGGAGCGAAGCGCGCCTAGCGCATCTGACTGCCGAACTGTCGAAGCGTGACGCCGAGATCGAGCACTTGAAACTGGTACTGGCCAAGCTGCGGCGCATGCAGTTTGGCCGCAGCTCCGAAAAGCTCGACCAGCAGATCGAGCAACTGGAACTGCAGCTGGAAGACCTCGAGGCAGAAGAGGCTGTCGCCGAGGCACAGGCCCCGGTGGAAGTGACACCTCGCAAGAAGGCCGAACGCAAGCCGCTGCCGCCGCACCTGCCACGTGAAGAACACGTGCACGCACCAGCAAGCGAGGCCTGCCCGCACTGTGGCGGCAATCTGAAATACCTGGGCGAAGACGTGTCGGAACAGATCGAGTACGTACCGGCCAGCTTCCGCGTGATCCGCCATGTGCGTCCCAAGCTAGCGTGCGTCTGCTGTAGAACCTTTCGATATAGTCGAACACGTCTGCCCGTAAATCATCCCTGGTTCGATAGTGCTTTTTGCTTAGGCGCTCGGTCTTGAGCGTCGAGAAGAAGCTTTCCATTGCAGCGTTGTCCCAGCAGTTGCCGCGACGGCTCATGCTGCAAACGATGCCGTGAGATTTAAGCAGGCGCTGGAAATCTTCGCTGGTGTATTGCGAGCCCTGATCCGAGTGGTGCAATACTGCCCGAGGCTGGCCACGGCGGAAGACGGCCATCAGCAGGGCATCCATCACCAACTGCGCCATCATCGTCGGTTGCATCGACCAGCCCACTACATGCCGCGAGTACAGGTCGATGACGACAGCGACAAACAGCCAGCCTTCGCCAGTCCATACGTAAGTGAAGTCGGCTGCCCATTTCTGGTTCGGTCCTGTTGCTTCAAATTGCCGGTCGAGCAGGTTTGGCGCAATGGCGTGGACTGGTGAAGCGAGCTGTCCTGGTGCGCGACGACGCTTGTGACGGGCCTTGATGCCGGCTGCTTTCATCAGCCGAGCTACCCGGTTCTCGCTGCAAGCAAAGCCAGCATCGATAAGGTCTCGCACGACGCGCGGCGAACCGTATGTACCATCGCTGGCTTCGTGGCTGTGCTTGATCGCTTTAAGGAATTGGGCATTCTCGCGTTCATGCGCACTGACTGGCCGGCCGAGCCAGTCGTAAAATCCGCTGCTCGATACGTTGAGCAGACGACACATCGTTCGAGTTGGCCAGATGGCTCGATATTTGGCGATGAAGCCGTACTTCACTTGAGCTCGGCTGCGAAGTAGCCGAGCGCCTTCCTAAGAAACTCACCCGCTAGCCATTGATTCCTGAGGCTGCAGAGCAAACCCGAACTGCGCTGCGCGCCGATGCAGTTGCTTGACCACGCGATCCCGGTACAGCTGTTCATAGTGGTCGGCGCCGGGGTCCCGGTAATCCATCCCATACCGCGTAGCGTTATAAAACAGTACCGCAATCTTGCGGGCTGTGGCGGTCACGGCTTTAGCCGTGCCGATGCGTCCTGCGAGACGTCGGTAGAACGCGCCGAGCGCGGTGTCGCTCTCCAACGGTGACGGCCGCCAGTCGAATCGCGACGGTCAGCCGGCTGCTGGTCTTGCGCGTAAGCACCGACAGCACCTTGCCGCTGCTGATTTTGCAGCCGGGTGACAACGTCAACCATGAGATTCCATCACGACCGTTTTCGTTCCGGTCGCAACCAGCCAATTGGCCATGCGCTCCAGATCACTGGTAAAAGCCTGAAAAGTCTGGACTGGTTCATCGCACAGATCGGGGCTGACGGCGGCGACGTGGAATCGTGCACCGATATCGATGCCGCCCGCGAATGGATGAATGATCGGCAGCCCGCTGGGCTTGGATCGTGAACGCTCTCTGGACACGGTCCACCTCCCAGATAGTCAAGGTGCAGGACGGGGACTCGGAATTGATCAACTTCCTAAACGGGGTCGCCAGATGGCGCCGCCACATATGAGTCCGCAACTTCCCCTGGACCAGGTTTTTTGACGGGGTCTATGCCTCCAAAAAGCGTTCGGTCACAGTCCTGCGTGCGACCAGTGTACTCTTCTGGAGTTTCTATTCATGAGGGCCACGGGCGACCGTGTGGGGCGGTTTTTTAAGATGTCGCGCTCCGTCTTGACCTTTGCCAGGTCGCGCCGCATGCGCTCGTACTCCTGGCTGGATACCTTCTCGCGTCCAATCAAGACCTCAACATCCACGTTGGCGTCTCTGCACCACCGTCCCAGCAAATTGGCGCCAATGCCCAAGTCTCGCGCAATCGCCGCCTTGCTCGCACCAGGCAGGCTTACTAGCTTGACTGCCTCGCGCTTAAACTCTTCTGAAAACAACCGTCTTTCACGTGCCATATAATACCTCCGATAGGGACATCATACCTATCGAAAGTGTCCGAGCTGGTGGGGGTAGGCCACTGTGGAATGTTGTGGTTGTAAATCTTGACGTAGTTGCGCAAAACGAGTTTGATTGAATATTTCGCTGATGCCGCCATTGCGTTAGTTCGCGTATGGCGTGGCGTAATCAGGCGGTGCTCGATCTCGCGTTGCTTGCACAAGCAATCGTATACGTGCATGCCGCTGGGTTCTTTAATCCTGTCTTTGCAATGAAGCGATCGGTGAATTGGCTGCCGTTGTCGGTAAGCAGTTTGACGATCTTGACTGGACAGGTCTTGTGCACTTTACATGGGAAATCAACGCTGCTTCTGTCGGTTTGATCGGCATAAAGTTCGACGAAAACCCAGCGCGTGACGCGGTCGATGGCGACGAACGGGTAGCGCCCGCGATGGTGCTTCAACGCCTAATCGTGGCCGAGACGTTGACGCATTTGGCGCCCGAATCAGATAAGATTTACTCGAAGAATATCAGTCTGCTCTCGGTCGCTAATAACTGTGAACTTGCCAACCCTATGGGCGTTGGTCGAGACTGGGGTGGGGTGGTTCCAGCTTTGATGCGTACCAGCCGAAAAAAATGCTTTTGCATTGCTCGAAGGCCTGACCAGCGAATTGGCGCTGGCGGCGTCCCCATGGTGCGGTACGACGACCGCCGCGTAATCGTTACGGTGCAGTGAATTTATACCTGGATTGGTGTCAACGATGAATCGCTCGTAGACGTAATCGCCGGGTGCCAGCCCGCGCTTGTCGTTGCGCTCAAAGACGGCAACCAAGCATTCACCGTTGGCATCGCTTCTAGAAGGGGGCGGAGCGCTGCGCCAAATTTGTAACGTAGTGTTCTCGCTCAGCTGCCACCTCACATCGTTTAAGCCTTCAATTTTTTTTAATAAGGCCTTATCCTGCATTGCCACAGAAATCGTTCCGCTGGGAGCGAAAATGCGGCTGATTTTCGCAAGTAATTGGGCATCCCAAGCCATGACGCGCCAATGGTCGGAATCCGCATGCGATATCACCAGCCACACCAATTTCAAGCGTTTCATCACCGTTGCTAGTGCATTAGTTCGGATTTTGCCGTTCAAGTAATCGAGCCGGGTGATCGGCTTGCCAGCGCCAACGTCTAGCAAAACGCCATTCACGCCATCATGGACAAGCGAGCACATTCCCTGGCCGACATGGAAGGTATCGAATCGATACGGTTTGTCCGATGACTGGCTGAACGGACTGGCGGTGAAGGGAGCTGCGGACTGCATCGGGGTGAAACGGGCGGCCGGCGGGGGCTGTAGGCGCGGCCCACCAACGTGCACGTCTAAGCTGACAATGTCAAAATATTGGGGTAACTGTCGGGAGAATGTCCGATACAGGTAATTTGGCGATCGAACACGGTATGCCACTTCCAGACGAAACCACTCAGCGCCATCGCGCAGTACATCATCCTGCTGTTCAATTAGCTTCCGCACCGTCCAATCAACTTGCCGCCAATCCGCAACTCTCGTCTTGTGCTGGCAGTAGAGCCAGAAATCGATATCGATGGTCAGTGTGGTAATACCATCACCGAAAACGTCGGCCGAAAATTCCGTCTCCCGTACGGCAAGGAACCTGACACAACGACCATTCTGGAGATAATCTTTGGTGGCGCGATACGAATCTACTTGACAATAGAATACGGTTCCCTCTTCGCGGGTCGAATCGTCGTGGCTCATCTACGTTAGTATGGTTGGGGTTATTTTTTGGTCTATTCGTTGAGCTTAATGCTAACGCTTGCGGCCTAGCTAAATTCCAAGCAAAATTCTAAGAATGATTGTAGGTGTTGAATATATATCTGGCAATCATTAAAGAGTACGAACGGCCCCGGTGTTGCGAACTGAATCGTCCAGACTTTGGTAGAGGCCGGTTGGTGTTCGTCTGGCCGACAGTAGATCGTTCGCGATATACGAGCGCTATCGCGTCGACTTCATCGGAGGCATGCCCGGCGTCGCCTGACGTAGATCGGCGAGCACATGCCGGCGCGCCCGAACGGCACTTCGTCCACCGTCCGCATACACCCAGTTCCTTAACTAAACCCACTATGGATATGCAACGGAAATGAACCCGTGGCGATTTTTTGACAAACGCCACATGTCATTTTCTTGTCACAAATTCACTGCTAAATCATCTCCACGATAACAATTCGACCCCTGCCATGAATCGCCTCGGCTTTCGTAGAGGCCGGTTAGTTGAGTCCGGTCGGCAGCAGATCGTTCGCGATACCATGTACACAGGACTGTAAGCGTCAGCGCAGTACCGTCTTGAGTAGGATGGATAATTGAACGATGATGTCACGACACGGTTGCGAAGTGCGCCGTATCTGAATGGCGCAAGGTTTTGAACGTGTGAAGACCGAAATGACCTTGCGCGCTCGCGTATAAGCCTCATCGTTGATGACGTCGCCTGCTGTCGCCGGCATGAACCGGGCGGTCGCGGGATATGAGCCCTTTTGAGCGGCCCTGCCGCAGCTGCGGCGTCGCCGTGAAGCCGGGTAAATAGATGGTGTTAACGTTTGTAACCGTATCAAACGTTCGCAGCCACAGTGGAAATGACGTGTCCCAATGCGTGCGCAACCATGGCGGCCTCGATACCATGGCGCCAGTATAGGACGCCGAACAAGGCGCCAGGCAGCGTATTGCCGACGACGATATACGCGATAACCGGACCGGTGAGTTCTATTCCCATCGCCATCGCAGCGGGTAAGTGGCCGACGCCGAACAGGACGGCAGTCAACACTATCGCGCTGACCACGTAAGTATGCTTTGGCGCCCCGGTTTTCCGCTGCAATATGCGCCAAGGCAGCCATATCATGGCGGTCATGAGACCCCAGCGTATCAGCAATTCTTCCGTTATCCCACCGTAGAGAACCTTCGCTACAAGAGAAATGTTGATCGTGTGGGCCGCGTTAATCAGCTCCGCAGGCGCGACAAAAGGAGCGATCCCGAGCAGAACACCAACCACCGCTCCTACAACGGCAGCAGGAATACACTGGGGCCGAAGCGCTAGCCATACGTCGGACCTGCTCAAAGCAGCTTCGATCACTGGAGCCGAAAGCCCGAGTGGCTTGCCCAGCGAGACGCCAGCCCACACGGCGACCGCCAACAGCAGGCCAGTTTGCAACAGGCTCGCGGTTACTGCTAGGCCAAGCGGCACTTGTTGGGCGGCCTTTGCCAGCAATTGGGGAAGCATCGTCGACACCACAATGACAACGCCGCTCATGCCCAATAGCCAAAGCAATGCACCGAGCCGCAGTTTAGGATTGTTCAGCATATTTTCCCTGATGAGAATGGCCGGTAGCACTTGGCACGGCGAGACGTCCAGCAAGCCGGCTGAGGAGCAAACATCGCCTTTGCCGGGGACTGCACTTGAGGCTAGTGGTGGGGGGCGATGGCAGCGTTGATTCGCGCGGCCTCGGCGCGCGCGTCCCGCACGCCGATCACCAGGCGGGCCCAGCTATTTCCGTCCAGTTCGATTACGATCGTTTGCAGCTTACGTTTTGTGTAGACAAACTGCTTGTCACTTCCTTTGATGAAGGTTCCGGCGGCGATCACTCCCGGGAAGTAGGTGCCGGGGATGCGGAGGCCCAGAGCTTCGGCGCCAAAGCCGTTGTCTTCAGTCGCGCCGCGTACGTGCGACAGTGGAACGCGAAAGCTGCGGCGCAGCGACCAGATCGATTCCCACGTCGTCAAATGGACGACGAGTTCATGGCTGGTCAATTCGAGTCGAGGCATCGCTACTCCTTGCTGGGATCATGGGTGGGAAGATGGTCAAGCAGACGCGCGCCGATAAGTTTGGCGGCGTCTCCTCCATAGGCATACAAGGCGTCGCGGCAAAGAGAGGCAATCGGCAGGTCGGCTGGAGCCAGTTCGCGTAGGGCCGTGATCAGAAGGTCGAGTACGGCCGGGTCGCGATGCCATGCGCCGACTAGGGCCTGCTGCAGCACCTTTTCAAATAGGCCGCGCTTGGAACCGAAAGCCTTATATAGGCTGCCGCGCTGTAGCGCTGTTGCCTCTACCAAATCGTCGATTGAGCAGGCGTGGAAACCGAGACGGCCGAAAACCTCAGCTGCGTGGGCAATGACTACATCTTCATCGAAAGTCCTTGGCCGGGCCATGCAGCACCATAATAAGTTGGGAAACGGTTGTTCAATAACTACATTGTCCAGGTTTTTGAACAACTAGTCAACAACACCTGATGAATGCCTGCGTCACCAAATGCCGTATCCTCAACAGTAAGAGTAAATCCAGCGCCGTTTGATCCGGGCAGCGGGGCAGCGAACTACAAAATGATGGCATCAGACCGCTGGGAAGCGGAGTGTTGTTAAGCCAAGCCGAGCTGCGCCGCACAGTTCCAAGGCAGGAATTCGTCGACCCGGTTGACCGGATGATCGGCGATGTTGGTCAGCACATGACGCAGCCAGGCCTCGGGGTCGACGCCGTTGAGCTTGGCCGTACCGATCAAGGAGTAGATCGCGGCCGCCCGTTCACCGCCGCTGTCGGCGCCAGCGAACAAATAGTTGCGGCGGCCGATGGCAACACCGCGCAGCGCCCGCTCGGCGGCCGAGTTGTCGATCTCAATGATGCCGTCATCGCAGTAGCGCAGCAGCGCCGGCCACAGGTTGAGCGCGTACTGAATTGCCGCCGCCGTGTCAGACTTGCGCGACAGTTTCTCGAGCATGGTGCGCAGCCAGCGTTCGAGGTCGTCGAGTAGTGGGCGCGTCCTCTGCTGGCGCACTAGCTGTCGTTCGTGCGGCGGCTTGCCGCGAATCTCGGCTTCGATCACATACAGCTCGGCGATCCGGCGCAATGCCTCGGTGGTGATAGCCGAAGGCCTGGCCGCGTGCAGGTCATAGAATTTGCGGCGGGCATGTGCCCAGCACGCCGCCTCTTGTATGGTGCCACCGACGTACAGCGCGTTAAAGCCGGCATACGCATCAGCTTGCAGCACGCCGCTGAACTTGGCCAGATGGGTTCGTGGATGGACGCCCTTGCGGTCCGGCGTGTAGGCGAACCAGACGGCGGCCGGCGTAGTCTCTCCAGACGCACTATCGTCGCGCACGTAAGTCCACAGCCGTGCCGTCCTCGTCTTGCCGTTGCCCGGTGCTAGCACCGGGATCGGAGTGTCGTCGGCATGCAACTTGCGCCCGGCCAGCACGTGGCGACGGATCAGGTCCACTAGTGGGCGCAACAGCGCGCTGGCGGCACCGACCCAATTGGCCAGCAGAGCACGCTCCAGCTCAACGCCCTCGCGGGCATACATCAACGATTGCCGGTACAGCGGGATGTGATCGGCGAACTTGGCTACAAGGATGTGCGCCAGCAGACCTGGCCCGGCAATGCCGCGCGCAATCGGCCGGCTCGGCGCCGGCGCCTGCACGATGGTGTCGCAGCAGCTGCATGCTAGTTTCGGGCGCACGTGACGGATCACGCGGAAGCTGGCCGGCGTGAACTCCAACTGTTCAGCGATGTCCTCGCCCAGATGGCCCAGCCCGCCACCGCACGCCGGGCAGGCCTCGGCCTCGGGGTTATACATGCGCTCGTCGCGCGGCAAGTGCCCCGGCAGCGGCTTGCGCACTGATTTGTTACGCGGCGCCCGATCCTTTAGCGGTAGCTCGCGCTCAGCCTCGCCTTCGGTCGCCTGCAGGTCTTCCAGCTGCAGTTCCAGTTGCTCGATCTGATGGTCTAGCTTCTCTGACTTGCGGCCGAACTGCATGCGCCGCAGCTTGGCGATCATCCGCTTTAAATGCTCGATCTCGACCTCGGTCGTGGTCAACTGGGCGCGCAGTTCCGACACCATTTCGTCACGCTCGGCGATGGCGGCATCGCGCTCGCGCACTGTCTGCGTGGCCGCCAGCAGAAACGCCTTCAAGGCATCGATGTCATCGGGCAGCTCGGCGTGGTTAAGCATGGGCCAAGTTTACGCGAGGGCGCCGACGTTTACAAGGCCGACGTCGGTTGCCAGGTGCGCACCGGCTGGCGCCAGTCTATGCCTTCAAGCAGCATCGATAGCTGGGCTTGGGTTAGTGTGACCGTGCCGCTGGTGGCCTGCGGCCAGATGAAACGGCCCCGCTCCAGCCGCTTGGCCAGCAGGCACAAGCCGTCGCCGGTCCACCACAGCAGTTTGATGATGTCGCCGCGCCGGCCACGAAACACGAACACGTGGCCGTTGAACGGATCGGCCGATAGCGCCGTCTCAACTTTAGCCGCCAAACCGTTGAAACCGCAGCGCATGTCGGTGACGCCGGCTGCGAGCCAGATCCGGGTATGGGCCGGCAAACCGATCATGGCAGCAGCCGTTGCAGCACCAGGTCCAGCACGGCCGCGTCGACACCACCTTCCAGACGCAGTCGCGCCTTGCGGACCGTCAGTTCGATGACCCCAGCGGACGCATGCGCAGGCCCGGCCACGGGCTGCGCCAATGCTGGTACCGCTACCTCCACTGGCAACAACGCACAGGCCGTCGTGGCGGGCGCCAGTTGGCCCTCGCCAAACAGCTTTCGCCAGGCGAACACCTGATTCGCGTTGACATTATGCTCGCGGGCGATGCGCGAGACGGAAGCGTTCGGCAGCAACGATTGCATGACAACGGCACGCTTGAATTCGTCGGTGTGGCGACGATAGCTGCCGCGTTTTGAGGGGCCGGCGTAATGTTGAATGATTGTGTCCATAATCGAGTTTGTGGACACAACCGATTTGTGTCTCAACCTCAAATCATGACGGCAGCGGCCCCGGAGGCATACACGGCGCTGGCTTGACGCTTACACAGGACTCAACGGCCGAAATTTTGGTCGCGGTAGGGCAAATTCGAGGTAATGCCTGTTGTTGCCGCGTGAAAGATCGATGAATTCGGTATGGTATCGTGAGTGGTACAGGGTCAGGAGGTGCCGGAAAACACTAAGCGATTCATAGGCTTAGCTCAGCCATTGATAATCGAGTGGAAGTGACATTTCGCATGGGAAATATCTTCTGCTAGGACAGGGCCAGCTTCGGCAAGTTTTTTTATTCTATGTGCTCGCACGGTCCGTGTTTTGGGTTTTCTCAACCTATAGATTCAAATTTCGTCCTCGCCTCCTTGGCGAGGCAAGTGTCTATGATCTGCTTGCGCGTATCGATGACGAACAGGCGTTCGCGGTCCACTCCGTCAATGTTCCCGAGCATGTGTACAAGCGCTGGGGCAGGGCGGACTTGGTCGTCGTGTCGCGCACTGGTTTGCTGCTGCTGGAAGTTCACATTGGTTTCCAGCACGTGGTCAATCCCGGCTTTCTCCGGCAGTCCACGCAGCAAGTCGATGTTCCGCAGACTGGGGCGAAGGGGAAAACTCATCGTACTACGCGCGACAGGGTTGTCCATTGCGGTTGAAAAGGGCGTCGAGGTGGCGCTAGTTATTAAGCACCAATGCGTCGTAGGTACGCGCCTGAGTGCGTCCTACCATAAAGACCTGTGCCAAAAAGGGATTTGGCCAGGTTCGTTCTCCATGGGCGCGGTAGCTGCGCGTTGAACGGTCGGATTGCGGCAGAAATCTTCAGTTCGAATTGACTCATGTCGGATTCGCCGAGTTGACCTGCATTGGCGGCGTCCGCATTCATGCCGGGGATACAGTACAGGGTGCCTCGCGCACCCCGTCCAGGACGCCGTCCCTGTACTGAAAAAGGATGCGAACTGGTGCGTCATGCCGGATCATGAGCTCCCTGGCCTCGCCGATCATCCGATCTGCAGCGACATGGGTGTTCCTGATCTTCAGCACGGTCGCCGTCGCCTGTTTTTCCAGGGCATCGCGCCGGCGCTTCAACGTACTTTCTGCATTGAAGAAGGAACTCATGTTGCCGATTTCGCGCCTGACTGCATTTTCGAATACCGGGGACAGTGCGGCAAAGTCCCTTATCGCGCGCTCGAGGTCGCTGCGTCGTGCTTCCTTGAGCTTGGGTTCGCCCGGGAAAAGGGACAGCACATGCCACGCGCAGATGCGGGTCCGAATGCACAGCGCAAGGTCTCGCAGCAGGATTTCCTGGTCCCGAATCTTGCGCGAGATACCCATTGCCAGTTCCTCCGTTCCTATCGTTTCCTCGTGTTGTACGCTCGTCGATAGACCTCCCAGGATCTCCTTGTGCAAATGCGTTTCCGTTTCGAGCAAATCCCTTTCGCATCGCTCCAGTTCCGTTCGGACGCTGGATGGAATCTCGCCTGCTTCGAGCGTCGAACGCGCCTGCTCGAGATAACGATATGCCGCTTCGATAACGGCTCTGCGCTGGTCATTCATGAAGTTCGACAGACTCCTCACACCTTTCGCGATCGTATCGAGTTTCTTGCTGATGTCGGCGAGATGTTTCTGTGCCACGATGACCGATGCAACTTGCCATACGGCGCCGGCATTGATGATATTCTGCAGTCGTTCGGACTCGAACAAACGTGCGTGTTCCTTCACTCCTTTGGGGCCCATGGCGAATGCCCGGTAGCCGTTTCCATCTGCAGCGCGGACGAGGTTACCGTTGACCATAACTTCCA